>ENA-OPYU01000162-OPYU01000162.1-human-gut-metagenome-genome-assembly--contig:-NODE-162-length-26777-cov-3.747280_pt1 | contig 26777 bp, 30 predicted proteins | sample MGYA00242637_ERZ504482 | MGnify/ENA primary metagenome ERZ504482 (study PRJEB26092, sample SAMD00036237) | human gut metagenome | host: Homo sapiens | study: EMG produced TPA metagenomics assembly of... | reverse complement strand
TTTGAAAACCAATGGGTGATCTTTCTTTAAAGATGCATATGAGGCATTTAAAGAGACCATGATCTATGGAGAAGAAGCAGGAGCAGATCTGATCCATATCGAGACCATGAGTGACAGTTACGAAGTGAAAGCAGCAGTACTTGCAGCAAAAGAGAATACGTCACTTCCGGTATTTGCAACCATGATCTTTGATGAAAAGGGAAAACTTCTGACAGGTGGAGATGTCCCGGCAGTGATTGCCATGCTGGAGGGACTCCGCGTGGATGCACTTGGAATCAACTGTGGTATGGGACCGGAACAGATGCTTCCGATCCTGGAGGATATTCTGAAATACGCATCGGTTCCGATCGTCGTAAAACCGAATGCAGGACTTCCGAAGCAGCGTGACGGGAAGTCTATTATGATGTAGAACCGGAACAGTTTGCCGGATATATGGCAAAAATCGTAGAGATGGGAGCGCATGTGATCGGCGGATGTTGTGGAACAACACCTGCACATATCCAGAAGATGGTTGAGACGACCAGAGAGATGAGCGTAAAGCCGGCAACAAAGAAAGATATCACAATGGTATCTTCTTACGGACATGCGGTCATCCTTGGCGGCAAGCCGATGATCATCGGAGAGAGAATTAATCCGACCGGTAAGAAGAAATTCAAACAGGCATTAAAAGACCACGACATGGATTATATCCTGAAAGAGGGGATTACGCAGCAGGATAAGGGAGCACATATTCTGGATGTCAACGTAGGACTTCCGGATATTGACGAACCGGCGATGATGAAAGAAGTCATCATGGAGCTTCAGAGCGTATCAAGCCTGCCGCTTCAGATCGATACCGTTGATATCACAGCAATGGAAGCGGCGATGCGTATCTATAACGGTAAGCCGATGGTGAACTCTGTAAATGGAAAACAGGAAAATATGGATGCTGTCTTCCCGCTTATTAAGCGTTACGGAGGTGTTGTAATCGGTCTTACGATCGATGAGGACGGAATCCCGGCAACCGCAGACGGAAGAGTCCGTGTGGCAGGAAAAATCATCGAAGAAGCGAAGAAATACGGCATTGACAAAAAAGACATCGTGATCGATGTGCTGGCAATGACGATCAGTTCTGAACCGGAAGGTGCGAAGGTCACGCTGGAAGCACTCAAAAAAGTCAGGGAGATTTATGGTGTCTGTACGGTTCTTGGTGTATCGAACATTTCGTTCGGTCTTCCGTACCGTCCGGCAGTTAATTCAAATTTCTATACGATGGCCATGCAGAATGGATTAAGTGCGGGGATCATTAATCCTTCTTCTGAGGATATGATGCGCTCGTATTATTCATTCTGTGCGCTGATGAATTACGATAAGAACTGCGAGGAGTATATCCGTGTATATGGCAGTCAGAAAGCAGGAACACCTGCACCGGCAGCCAAGGCAGAACTGACTTTAAAAGAGGCCATCGAAAAAGGTCTGAAAGAAGAAGCACATCATGCAACAGGAGAACTGTTAAAGGAACAGGCACCGCTGGAGATCATCAATGAACATCTGATCCCAGCACTGGATACGGTAGGAAAAGGATTTGAAAAGGGAACTGTCTTCCTGCCGCAGCTTCTGATGAGTGCCGATGCGGCAAAGATCGCATTTGCAGTGATCAAGGATGTACTCGCACAGGAAGGCGGGGAAGTCCAGGCGAAGAATAAGGTCATTCTCGCAACGGTAAAAGGAGATATTCACGATATTGGTAAGAACATTGTAAAAGTCCTTCTGGAGAATTACAGTTTTGATGTGATCGATCTGGGGAAAGATGTACCACCGGAAGTGATCGTAGATACTGCAGTGGAGCAGGATATCCGGCTGGTAGGTCTAAGCGCGCTTATGACGACAACGGTTGTAAGCATGGAAGAGACCATCAAGTTATTGAGAGAACGTAAACCTGAATGTAAAGTCATGGTAGGGGGAGCTGTGCTGAATCAGGATTATGCAGATATGATCGGGGCAGATTTTTACGGCAAAGATGCAATGCAGTCCGTATATTATGCACAGAGAGTATTTGAAGAAGAGTAATCAGTGAGCAAAGAATTTCATAAAAATATACAGCAGACAAAAAGGAGACAGAAAAAATGGGATTAATATTACCAGAACATTATGACCCTCGCTTAAGCGTAAGAGAGACACAGGAAGCAATCAAGTACATTCGTGACACGTTCCAGAAGGAATTCGGAAAAGAGATGAATCTGGAGAGAATCTCTGCACCGTTATTCGTAGGAAAAAAGCAGTGGTCTGAACGATGACCTGAACGGTGTGGAAAGACCGGTACAGTTCGATATCGCAGGCGTTCCGGGAGAGACAATAGAAGTTGTACATTCCCTTGCAAAATGGAAACGTATGGCATTATACAAATATGGATTCCAGCCGGGTGAGGGACTTTATACAAATATGAACGCGATCCGCAGAGATGAAGAACTTGACAACTTACATTCCTGCTACGTGGATCAGTGGGACTGGGAAAAAGTGATCCAAAAAAGAAGAACGTACCGTTGAGACACTGGAAGCTACCGTACGCAATATCTTCAAGATCATCAAACATATGGAACATGAAGTATGGTACAAATATCCACAGGCAGTAAAGAAACTTCCGGAGGACATCTATTTCATCACTTCCCAGGAACTGGAAGATATGTATCCGGATAAGACTCCGAAGGAAAGAGAAAACCTGATTACAAAAGAACACGGCTGTGTATTCCTGATGAAGATCGGTGACAAACTCGCAAGCGGCGAACCGCACGACGGACGTGCACCGGACTACGATGACTGGCAGTTAAACGGAGATATCCTGTTCTGGTTCGAGACACTGAACTGTGCACTTGAGATCTCCAGCATGGGTATCCGTGTAGATGAAAAAGCGCTGGAAGAGCAGCTTGTAAAAGCCGGCTGCGAAGAGAGAAAGAATCTTCCATATCACAAAATGCTGTTAAACGGCGAACTTCCGTACACCATCGGAGGTGGTATCGGACAGTCCAGACTGTGCATGCTGCTTCTCGACCGTGCACATGTCGGTGAAGTACAGGCAAGTTTGTGGCCGGAGCAGATGCGGAAAACCTGCAAAGAACACAATATGATTCTGCTTTAAATTGATTTTCAAAATTAGTTGATAACATTTTCTCAAGTGTCTATAATAGAACTATAGACTGTTATAAAATGACAAGAAAAACAGAGGAACTCCAACTATGATGAGAGGCATTAACACAAACCGTAAGACGGTTGAGAAAGAAAAGTTTTTGAAGAAGTTGCAGCACTTGGCTTCAAAGCAGATGCAGATACTCTGTGCGATGATATGGAAGCAATCCCATATGCACTGGTGAATGATGAGACAGAGCAGTACCGTGACAGTGTTTACCGCGCAAGAGCAGTTGTACGAGAACAGGTAAGACTTGCAATGGGACTTTCACTCCGGCCGGAAGACAAACCGGTACATCTGACAGCGGGGGTGGAAGCAAGTAACATATCAGATAAGTATTATGAACCGCCGCTTATGCAGGTGATTCCATCCGCATGCATGAGATGCGAAGCGAAAGGATATGAGGTCAGCAACATGTGCAAAGGATGTCTGGCACATCCTTGTATGGAAGTCTGTCCGAAGGGTGCGATTTCCATGGTAAACGGCAAATCCCATATTGATCAGGAAAAATGTATCAAATGTGGAAAGTGCAAGAGTGTCTGCCCATATGATGCAATTTCCAAAAAAGAGCGTCCGTGTGCAAAAGCATGCGGCGTAAATGCAATTGAATCGGATAAAATGGGACGCGCCTATGTCAATCCGGACAAATGCGTATCCTGTGGTATGTGTATGGTAAGCTGTCCGTTTGGAGCAATTTCAGACAAATCCCAGATCTTCCAGCTTGCAAGAGCATTGTCGGAAGGCGAGCAGATTATTGCTGAGATCGCACCGGCATTTACCGGACAGTTCGGAGATAATATCAATGCGAGAAACTTAAAAGCAGCACTGGAAGAACTTGGATTTTCACAGGTGTATGAAGTGGCGCTTGGTGCAGATATCGGAGCTGTTGCGGAGGCACATCATTATGTAGAGAAGGTTGTGACAGGAGAATTACCGTTCCTTTTGACATCCTGCTGTCCGTCATGGGCAATGCTGGCAAAGAAATATTTCCCAGATATGATCGATGAAGTGTCTCAGGAACTGACTCCTATGGTTGCTACTGCACGTACGATCAAGAAAGAACATCCGAATGCTAAAGTAGTATTCATCGGACCATGTGCGGCTAAGAAACTGGAAGCGATGCGCAGAACCGTAAGAAGTGATGTTGATTTTGTAGTGACATTTGAAGAACTGCAGGGAATGTTTGATGCGAAAGGAATCGACCTTTCCGAATATGAGGCAGAGTCCTCCTTCCACAATGCAACAGGTGCGGGACGCGGCTATGCGGTTGCAGGCGGCGTGGCATCTGCAATTGAAAAATGTGTAAATGAGTACTATCCGGGTGTGGAAGTAAAGATTGAGCATGCAGAAGGTCTTGCGGATTGTAAGAAGATTCTTTCTATGGCGAAGATCGGAAGAATGAACGGATGTCTGATCGAAGGAATGGGCTGTCCGGGCGGATGTGTAGCCGGTGCGGGAACGAACATCCCGGTGCCAAAAGCACAGAAGAAAGTGAAAGAATTTGTAAAAGCATCCAGCAAGCAGCTTCCGCCAAAAGAACTCGGTGAAATCGAGCTGAAATAAGTAAAAAAGGAGACCAAAAAGAGACAGGCGTAAAGATTGACAAAACGCCTGTCTCTCTTTATAATTAAAAAGTTAGTATTGATAAAAAATATTTATACTGATTAGATACATGAATGTAGAGCAGGAGGAAATTATGCAGAAGTATGGCGTAAACGAATTAAGAGAATGTTTCTGAGATTTTTTGAAAGTAAGGGACATCTGGCAATGAAGAGTTTCTCGTTAGTGCCTCATAACGATAAGAGTCTGTTACTGATCAACTCTGGTATGGCACCATTGAAACCATATTTTACAGGACAGGAGATACCACCGAGAAGACGAGTTACCACCTGTCAGAAATGTATCCGTACAGGAGATATCGAGAACGTAGGAAAGACAGCCAGACATGGTACATTTTTCGAAATGCTTGGTAACTTCTCATTTGGAGACTATTTTAAAAACGAAGCAATTCACTGGACATGGGAGTTCCTTACAGAAGTAGTGGGACTGGATCCAGATAGATTATATCCATCCATTTACCAGGATGACGATGAGGCCTTCGAGATCTGGAATAAAGAGATTGGAATTCCGGAGGAGAGAATCTTCCGTTTCGGAAAGGAAGATAACTTCTGGGAGCATGGAGCAGGACCTTGCGGACCGTGTTCAGAAGTATATTATGACCGTGGAGAAAAATATGGATGCGGAGAGCCAGGATGTACAGTCGGATGTGAATGTGACCGTTACATGGAGATCTGGAACAACGTATTTACACAGTTTGACAACGACGGACATAACAACTATACAGAATTAGAGCAGAAGAACATCGATACAGGTATGGGACTGGAACGTCTGGCATGTATCGTGCAGGATGTTGATTCCATGTTCGATATCGATACATTAAAGGCTTTAAGAGACCATGTATGTAACATGGCAGGAGTAGAGTATCAGAAGGATGATAATACAGATACATCGATCCGAGTACTGACAGACCATATCCGTTCTGTAACATTTATGATCTCTGATGGTATCCTTCCATCAAACAGCGGACGTGGATATGTATTAAGACGTCTTCTCCGCCGCGCATGTCGTCACGGAAGACTTCTTGGAATCAAGGGAGCATTCCTTGTAGAACTGGCACAGACAGTTATTGACGGATCGAAAGACGGATATCCGGAACTGGAAGAAAAGAAAGACTTTATCTTTAATGTAATCGCAAAAGAAGAAGCACAGTTTAATAAGACGATCGACCAGGGACTTTCTATTCTTGCAGACATGGAAGAAGAGATGAAGAAGAACGGAGAGACGGTTCTTTCCGGAAAGAATGCATTTAAGCTGTATGATACTTATGGATTCCCAATCGACCTGACAAGTGAGATCCTGGAAGAGAAGGGTCTGACTTATGATGAGAAAGGATTTGAAGAAGCACAGAAAGAACAACGTGCAAAATCCGAAGGAACATTTGGTACACATAACTACAGCGGTAAAGATGCAAGTGTATACGACCAACTAGAGGCAGAATTATCTTCTGAATTTGTTGGATATGACCAGCTGGAAGTGGAATCTGAAGTAACAGCTATGACAAGTGAGACAGAAGTGGTAGATGCACTGACAGACGGAGATAAAGGAACGATTATTACTGCTAAGACTCCGTTCTATGCGACGATGGGTGGACAGGAAGCTGATAAAGGCGTGATCTGTACAGAAGACGGCGAATTTGTAGTGGAAGATGTTGTGAAGCTTGCAGGTGATAAATTCGGCCATATCGGACAGGTTACAAAAGGTATGGTCAAAGTCGGTGACAAGGTAATGCTGAAAGTTGACAAAGAGAATCGTGCACTTGCTGAGAACAATCACAGTGCAACGCATTTGCTTCAGAAAGCTCTTCGCATGGTACTTGGAAATCATGTAGAACAGGCAGGGTCTCTGAACAATGCACAGAGACTGCGTTTCGACTTTACACACTTCTCTGCCATGACAGCAGAAGAACTGCAGAAAGTGGAAGATATCGTGAATGAGAAGATTCGGGAGAATCTTCCGGTTGTGATCAAAAATATGCCGATCGAAGAAGCGAAGAAGACAGGAGCTGCTGCCCTGTTCGGAGAAAAATACGGTGACATTGTACGTGTTGTAAGTATGGGTGATTTTTCTGTCGAATTCTGTGGTGGTACACATGTAAGCAATACAGGCAATATCATGGCATTCAAGATTCTGTCTGAGACAGGTGTTGCTGCCGGAGTGCGCCGTATTGAAGCCCTGACATCCAAGGGACTTCTGGAATATTACAGCGCTCAGGAGAAGAGGCTTCACGAGACAGCAAAATTACTGAAAGCGACACCGGAAAACATCGAAGAGAAAGTATCTCATCTGATGAATGAAAACAAGGCATTAAAGAGTGAGGTAGAAAGCTTGAAGAGCAAACTTGCAAAAGATGCCATGGGTGATGTAATGAACCAGGTAGAAGAAGTAAAAGGTGTGAAATTCCTTGCTACAAGCCTGGAAGGTGTAGATATGAACGGCCTTCGTGATCTTGGAGACCAGTTAAAAGAGAAGTTGGGCGAAGGTGTGATTCTGCTTGCTTCTGTTAATGATGGTAAAGTAAGCCTGATGGCTACAGCTACAGACGGAGCTATGAAACAGGGAGCTCATGCAGGTAACCTGATCAAAGCAGTTGCCAAATTAGTTGGCGGCGGTGGTGGCGGACGTCCGAATATGGCGCAGGCCGGCGGTAAGAATCCAGCAGGTGTAGAGGATGCTCTGAAGGCTGCAAAAGAAGCATTAGAAGGACAGCTTGCATAAAATTTTCACTGTCAATTCGCGAAATTTTGCAATTTTTTACCAAAGTGGAAGAAAGTTGTTGACGTGAGAAAAAAATATGTTATAATCATATGTAGTGCAATAAAAATACCCGAACAGTCGTATGATGCACAATATAGGACTGGAGGGGAGGTTAGGTGTGAGACTATGTCAAATGTAATCGTTAAAGAAAACGAATCGTTAGATAGCGCTTTACGCAGATTCAAAAGAAACTGTGCAAAGGCTGGTATTCAGCAGGAAATTCGTAAAAGAGAACATTACGAAAACCAAGCGTAAGACGCAAAAGAAATCTGAAGCTGCTAGAAAACGTAAGTATAACTAATATGTGCAGAAATAGAGTGTCGTATGACACTCTATTTTTTATACCTGTGTATGTCGGAAAAGTTCATGATAAAAATATTTCAAAAAAATTTCAAAAAACATATTGACGTTTCAAAAACACAGGTATATACTGTGAATCGTTGAAAGGCAAAGGCGCCATACCCGTTTGGGTGTGGTGCCTTTTTTCGTTCTAATGACAGAGTGATAAAAGGATAGGAAAACGAACGAGATCATAATTCAACAAATTCGAAAATGAATGAAAGTGAGGAGTTTTATTATGAGATTAAAGGATACGGGACTTACAGCACAAGAGTTGAAGGACATGGTCAATAAGTATATGGTGGAGACTTATGAAAGATATGATTTCATTGCAGAGAGAGCAGAGGGCATGTATCTGTATGATGAAGAGGAAAATGCATATCTTGATTTCTACGGTGGAGTTGCCGTTAACAGCTGTGGTAACAGAAATCCAAAAGTCATTGCAGCAATCAAGGATCAGTTAGATGATATCATGCATACATTTAACTACCCATACACAATTCCACAGGCATTACTGGCTAAGAAGATCTGTGATACGATTGGAATGGATAAGATCTTTTATCAAAACTCCGGAACAGAAGCCAATGAGTGCATGATCAAGATGGCAAGAAAATACGGTGTGGATAACTTTGGACCGGAAAGATATCACATCATTACAGCAAAACATGGTTTCCACGGAAGAACATACGGAGCAATGTCTGCAACAGGACAGCCGGACAATGCCATCCAGATGGGATTCAAACCAATGCTTCCGGGATTCGATTATGCAGAATATAATAACCTTGAAGATTTCAAATCTAAGGTAACAGAGAATACGATCGCAATCATGATTGAGCCTGTACAGGGTGAAGGTGGTGTGCATCCTGCAACACAGGAATTCATTGAAGGACTTCGTAAATTATGTGATGAAAAAGATATGTTACTCCTGTTTGATGAGGTTCAGACAGGATGGGGACGTACCGGAGCACCGATGGCATACATGGGATATGGCGTGAAACCAGATGCAGTGTCCATGGCAAAAGCAGTCGGAGGCGGAATGCCATTAGCAGCATGCTGTGCAACAGAGAAAGTAGCAAAAGAATTTACAGCAGGAACACATGGTTCTACATATGGCGGACACTGTGTAACATGTGCAGCAGGTCTTGCATCTGTAACAGAAATTCTTGATAATAACTTAAGTGAAAATGCAAAGAATGGGAGATACCTGAAACAGGAACTTGCAAAACTCCCGCATGTGAAAGAAGCAAGAGGACGTGGATTGCTGGTCGGATGCGAATATGATATTCCGATCGCTGTAGAGGTAAAACACGGATGCCTTGACAGAATGGCACTGATCACAGCAATCGGAGACAGTGTAAACCGTATGATCCCGCCACTTATCGTAACAAAGAAACAGATTGATGAGTTGATGTTGATCATGAGAGCGTCTATCGAAGATGCAGCTGCAAAATACTAATTCAGACAATACCACAATTTTGATTCATAAAACTACCTTTAAAAAGAGGCTGCCGGCAATTATGCTGGCAGCCTCTTACGTATTATGCTTCTTCTTCATCGGGAACGGGTTCGGGAACCTCTGTATCCCCGTTGTATTCAATGTCCGGAAGCAGTTCAAAATAAAAATCCTGATATTCTTTTGAAAGCGCCTGGATAATCTCTTTCTGCACAGATTTGAATTTGGAAATAGAAATCATATCACGGTTCATGGTGATATACACGCTGATCCATAATTTTCGTCCGGTACGCAGGATATCATAATATAATTTTGTGTCCCCGTATGTGGCAAGGATCGGAGATACGATATCTTTGATTTCCTGAACCGTTTCTTCTTCCGGTGGGAGTAAGAACAGATCCCTAAGTCCCGTAATCACGGGTTTTTACCGGAACCGGAAGCATGAAAAGTGACAGAATGATTGCCAGTGCCGGGTCAAGATAAGGAATCAACGGCTGAAACCATTCTCCGGTTATGATCTGCGGCAGAAAGAATGCGATGCACATACCAAATGATGCAACAGAGTCGATCTGCCATTCCTGGATCTCCATGATCACGATCGGTGAAGTCAGTTTACTGTTCATCCTGCGAAGCAGGAAGATTACAGCAATACTGACTAAGGTGGCACTCATTTCAAAATACGCAACCATGGAAAAGTTGACATGCTGGCCGCCGTGGAAGATGATCTGGATGTTGTTAATGATCAGTCCGACGGTAACAGCAATCATGATCGCACCTTTTACAACAACAAATAAGGATTCAATCTGCTGGTAACCAAATGGGTGGCTTTCGCTGGACGGCTTGTACATCAGCGGAACCAGTGAAAGTGACACGAATACCATCAGAATCTCGACGCCGTCATAGACACTGTCCAGAAGGACGGCCTGCGACCTTGTGATGACCGCCATAACGATCTCCAGGATTACGAAAATCGTACTTCCTGTGATGGAGATACGGAGTGCGGATTTTTCGTATTTCTGTTTATTCCGGCTAGAATGCATAATGTATCTTCTCCTTTGGCAAAATGGAATCAAGTTCATGGTAGAGTCGTGCGATCGGAAGGCCGACTACATTATTATAATCACCTTCGATCCCTTTTACGTGGATGGCAAATGCGCCCTGGATGCCGTAAGCGCCGGCTTTGTCAAGAGAATCACCGCTGTCAACATAAGTATGAAGATCCTCTTTTGTGACTGGATTAAAATGTAACATCCGTTTTTTCGTAAAATGTATGTAGGATCTGCTTCCCGCTGATATGTCCTGCGAATGTGACTCCGGTATAGACTTGATGTGTGCGGTCCGCGAGCATGGAAAGCATATCAAAGGCTTCCTCGTTATCAGCCGGTTTTCCGAGAATCTCACCGCGATAAGATACAATGGTGTCAGCACCGATCACGATACAGTCTTCTGTCTGATATGCAGGATTATCTTTTATCCGTGATTCGTATACATCAAGAGCTTTTTGATGTGCCAGTTCCATCACGACATCGGATGGAATATCTTTTGTAATCTTTTCTTTAACTGCAGACGGGATAACATCAAAAGAAAATCCTGCCTGGGTAAGCAGCTCCTGCCGTCTGGGAGAAGCTGAGGCTAATACGTATTTCATGACTTTTTCTCCTTGTGACTTTTTTAGATATAAAGGTGTCAGAGACAGAGATCCCCCGAAACATCAATTATAGTATAGCATAAAAATGTAAAAAAAACAGAAAATTTTATAAGAAATAAATTTGTAATGTAAAAATTGCAATCGCTGTGCAGATTCGATATAATGTTAACAAGTATAAGTATCAGAAACGGAGGTTTAGTATTATGTATATCAGTGAAATAAGGACAAAAGCACCGGCAGACGAGAGAATGCCGTTAGAGCGTAAATTCTACGATACATTGGAAAATTAAAAATCCCATATGAACAGGTAGACAATGATCCGGCATCTTCTATGGAAGAATGTGCGGAAGTAGACAAGGCGATTGGAACGGAGATACGGAAGAATGTGTTCCTATGTAATCAGAAGAAGACGACATTCTTCTTGCTGGTGATGCCGGCCGATAAAGCGTTTGACACGTCTTCTTTCAGTAAGAAGCTGGGCGTATCCCATATGTCATTCGCACCACCGGAGAAGATGCTGGAACATCTTGGTACAACACCGGGATCTGCAAGTGTTGCGGGACTTCTGACGGATGAAGATGATTATGTGCAGGTGATCATAGATAAGGAAGTTGCAGAGGCAGAATGGTTCGGATGCAATCCGGGGATCAATACCAGCCATTTGAAATTCAAGACAAAAGATCTGCTTCAGAAATATCTTCCGGCGATTCATCACAGAGCAAGGATTGTGGATCTGTAGAGTGCAGAAAAAATCGCAAAAGCAGACTTCTAAAGAAGAGAAGAAATAAAAGGAATAGTAGCAGTTACAAAAATATGAAGACATCAGAAGATTTAAAACAGATATTGGAACGCATTGATCACAGGGGATATCCGGCATATAAGGATACAAGAGGCGTATACCAGTTTGGAACATATATACTGGGAATTGATCATGTACAGGGAGATCCGTTTGCAGCACCGTCCAGGTTACATATACAGGTGGCCGGAAGAGCAGTACGGATTCCGAAAGAACTATATGACAGCAAACATAAAAAGACGGCGGTGGCAGATTATCTGCTGCGAAATTTTGCAAAGCAGCTGGAACGGCATTCGTTTCAGGCACATGGTTCCGGAAAAAGCGGAATTATTCAGGTGACGAGATGTGGTCAGGAAGTGCTGGAACGTACGGCGTGTGAGATAGATGAAAAGACAGGGGATGTGATTGTCCGCTTTGAAGTCGGATTTCCGGCAAGAGGACGTACGATACAGGCAGGAGAGCTGGTTAAAATTCTTTATCAATATCTCCCGGCATGTGATGGAAAAGCATTATATTATAAAAATATGGACCGCAATGCAGTAAAGCAAGCAGCAGAACTTTCCGTGGATCAGGAATATATCCGTGAACAGTTGAAAAAAGAAGGACTGGTCGCATTTGTTGCTGACGGATCTATACTTCCGAGAGAATCGGGGGTTTCCCAGAGACCGATGAAGGATGCGGTACCGTTTGCTTCACCGGATTCTATGAGAATTACTATGAAGCTTCCATATAAAGGTATGCTTACCGGAATGGGGATCCGAAAGGGGGTTACCTTGATCGTAGGTGGCGGCTACCATGGCAAATCTACACTTTTGAAAGCATTAGAAAGTGGTGTATATCCACATGTTGCGGGAGACGGAAGAGAATATGTGGTCACGGATGATACGGCAATGAAGATCCGTGCGGAAGACGGAAGAAGTATCCGGCATACAGATATTTTCCATGGTTTATCAATGATCTGCCCAAAATGGAAAAGATACTTATGCGTTCGATACAGAAGATGCGAGCGGAAGTACATCACAGGCGGCAAATGTCATAGAAAGCATGGAAGCGGGAACACAGGTGTTCCTGATTGATGAAGATACAAGCGCAACGAACTTTATGGTCAGGGATGAACTAATGCAGCAGGTGATCCACCGTGATATGGAGCCGATCACACCATTTATTGAGCGAGTGAGGGAGCTTTATCGGGAATATGGAATATCGACCGTGCTGGTAGCGGGAAGTTCCGGATCCTATTTCCAGATTGCGGATCAGATCGTTCAGATGGATAAGTATGTTCCGAAAGAAATTACGGAATTTGCAAAGAAAGCAGCTGCAGACTATCCGGCATTGAAGTTGCCCGGAAGAAAAGCCAAAAGAGCCATCCTATGACCGGAAAGTACGCAGAAATCCGGGTATTCGACAGAAAGGCAGAGTAAAATTGAAAACAATGGGGCGTGATGCAATCATGATCGGTCATGAGACGATCGATCTGCGGTATGTGGAACAGCTCGTGGACAGTGAACAGTTGAATATGCTGGGGCAGATTGTGCGCTTTCTGGAAGAGGAGATATTTGATGGAAAGAAGACGCTTGGACAGGCTGTGGAACAGGCGGAGAAGCTGTTGGATAAAAGGGGACCTGCCGGAATGTGTGAAGGAAACATTGTACCGGGCAATCTTGCAAGACCGCGTATACAGGAGATTTATGCCTGTATGAACCGTTACAGAAAGCTTGGAACAGACAGGAAAGAGAGGGGATAGAATATGAGAGTCATTGCCGGAAGTGCAAGAAGAACACAGTTAAAGACGTTAGAAGGCATGGATACCAGACCGACGACAGACAGGATCAAGGAGACATTGTTTAACATGATCGCTCCATATTTATATGACAGCATCTTTCTGGATCTGTTTGCCGGAAGCGGCGGAATCGGGATTGAAGCTCTGAGCAGGGGAGCAATGGAATCTGTATTTGTAGAGAAAAATCCAAAAGCTATGGCATGTGTCAAAGAGAACCTTCAGAAGACACATTTTGAAAGAAAAGGGATGACCATGCAGATGGATGTGATGACAGCTCTCTATAAATTAGAGGGAGAAAAGCAGTTCGATTATATATTTATGGATCCACCGTATAATCATGAATTAGAAAAAAGCGTGCTGACTTATCTTGCGGAATCATCGCTTTTGTCAGAGGAAGGAATCATCATTGTAGAAGCTTCCAAAGAGACAGAATTTGATTACGCGGAAGATCTCGGATATCACATCATCAAAGAAAAAGAATATAAAACAAACAAGCATGTATTTTTGGAACCGCGGGAAGGAAAGAAATATGTTAACTGGAATCTATCCGGGAAGCTTTGACCCGGTTACATACGGACATCTGGATATCATCAGAAGATCTGCCGGAATGGTGGATGAACTGATAGTCGGAGTGTTGAATAATAAAGCAAAAACCCCGTTGTTTTCCGTAGAAGAACGTGTTAAAATGTTAGAGGAAGTAACGAAAGACATAGCAAATGTTAAGATTATTCCATTTGAAGGACTGCTGGTGGATTTTGCCCATAAGCTGGATGCGAAGATTGTAATAAGGGGACTGCGGGCAATCACCGATTTTGAATATGAGTTACAGATGGCGCAGACAAATCATAAGCTTGCGTCGGATGTTGAGACAGATTTTTCTGACAACGAATCTGCAGTATTCATATTTAAGCTCTACTACAGTGAAAGAAGTAGCGGCCTTCGGAGGAGATATATCCCAATTTGTGCCGGAATACATAGAGCAGAAAGTCTGGGAGAAAATGAAACATAGAAGGAGAGTGTAAATATTATGAGCAGCCGTATTGAGCAGATCATAGAGGAAATTGAAGAGTATATCGACAGCTGTAAATTCCAGCCGTTGTCGACAACAAAATAATTGTAAATAAAGATCAGATGGACGAACTGTTAAGAGAGCTTCGTATGAAAACACCGGATGAGATCAAGCGTTACCAGAAGATCATTGCGAACAAGGATGCGATTCTGGCTGATGCACAGGCAAAAGCAGACGGCATGATTCAGGAAGCACAGATTCAGACAAATGAGCTGGTAAGTGAGCATGAGATTATGCAGCAGGCATATGCACAGGCAAACGAGATCGTAACCGCAGCAACTGCACAGGCACAGCAGATACTGGACAATGCAACGAACGATGCAAACCAGATCCGTGTCGGAGCCATTCATTATACAGATGATCTCCTTTCTCAGGCGGAGAGTGCGATCGGACGCACACTGGATACATATACATCGAAGTATGACAGTCTTGTAAATTCTCTTCAGGAATGTTACGACATGGTACGTAACAACAGAGCAGAGCTTGATGTTCCGCCGGAGACAGAACAGAATGTACAGCAGGAGTATCCGCAGGATCAATATCCGGCAGAAGAATATCCGCAGGATACTTATGAGCAGGATACGTACGGACAGGATGATTATCTGGATGATGGAAATTCATATCCGGATGATATGCCGATTTCTGATTATGATATTCAGGAAGACGATACATTGGATTAAGATACAATCAAATAGCATATATGTAAGCGGAGATAAGAAGACTGGTTACCAATGCGGTGACCAGTTTTGCTGTTATATAGGGAAGAATCGGTAATTGGCTGCTGGAGATCATAGAATATGTTTGGGCGATGCAACACCATCCGCCGAAAGAGGTCAGGAAAGCGCAGAGGATAATCTTCTCAGTTGTATATAACGCAGATGAAAAGAGCAGTCTGATTCCGGTGCTGATCTCCAGACTGGAATACAGAAGAAGTGAAAAGATAGTGTTTGGAAGAACCGAAGCAAGCAGTTGTATCAGGACAGAGAACATCATCATATATCCTCCGACTTTTGTGACAGATTCGAATGCATTCAAGATACAACGGTCAAGAAAGCTGTCAGAGATACTTTCAGATGGATTGGAGAAAGAACCGGGTGTTACCTGTGGAAAGGAACAAGAGGATTCTGGCAGGCGGTAGAAGAGGCGGAAGATAAAACTCAACATAAGCGGTGTAAATGTAAGAATCAGGAAAAAAGGAATGCAAAGATTACGTTCCTTCATATTTTGGGCCACTACATAGCTTAAGATAAAAGCAGGGCTTGTATTGTTGCAGAAAGATAAAAGGTAAGAGGCTTCCGAACGCGAGATTTTATTGACATTCAGAAGATCAGAGGTGGTCTTCGCACCCATCGGATATCCACATAAGAATCCGGTGAGTACTGCGAATGTGCCATAATAAGAGGTGCCGAGAAGCGGACATAAAAAAGTGGATGTGATACGGCAGATCCAGTGAAGTGCAGGTGTGCAGATCAGAACATTGATCAATATCATATAAGGAAGCAATGTGGGAAGGACATGCCGGAACCACAGAACAAGTCCGTAACTGGCACCGGTAAAGACTGTCTGCGGAAATGACAGCATGCTAAAAAAACAGAATCAATATCGGAATGGTAAGGGCAGGATGTCTGGACATGTGATCACCCGGAGAACCTTGTTAATTCATTGTATGGATAAGGTTGATTTTTTATGAAGACTGTTAGATAATAGATATCAGTGTAATTCAGTGTATCATAGGAGGAATGTAGGAAAATGGCAGTATTAAATGAATTAGAACCGAAAGAAGTCTTTCGCTTTTTTTGAAGAAATAAGTGCAATCCCGAGAGGAAGCCGCGATACAAAGCGCATCAGTGATTATCTGGTCGCATTTGCAAAAGAAAGAGACTTGAAAGTGATCCAGGACGAAGTGAATAATGTAATCATATTTCAGCCAGGAACACCCGGATATGAGGAAAGCGAACCTGTAATCTTGCAGGGGCATATGGATATGGTATGTGAAAAGACATCGGAGTCCACACATGATTTTAAAAATGATGGATTGGAATTGTATGTGGAAGATGGATTTTTAAAGGCAAAAGATACCACTCTTGGGGGAGATGACGGAGTTGCTGTCGCAATGGCACTTGCACTGCTGGATAGCAGAGAGATTCCACATCCGCCAATTGAGGCAGTATTTACCGTGGACGAAGAACTTGGAATGGAAGGTGCGGAAGCTATCGACCTGACTGTACTAAAAGGGGAAAAAACTCATCAATCTGGATTCGGAAGAAGAGAAGACCCTGACGGTTGGATGTGCGGGCGGAGTCCGCTATCAGGGACTGATCCCGGTAGAAAAAGAGACGGCATCCGGTGATGAGATCAAGATTACCATCCAGGGACTTCTTGGAGGACATTCCGGAGAAGAAATCCACAGACAGCGTGGCAATGCAAATAAGATGATGGCACGTCTGTTGTATCACATTGCAGAAGAAAAGAGTTACCGCTTAAGTGAGATTTATGGCGGCTCTAAAGACAACGTGATCGCAATGGAAGCACATGCATCTCTCGTAGCAGCACCGGAAGATACCGAACAGATACTGGCCATGATCCGGAATATGGAGGATGTATGGAATGCGGAATTCATGGGAGAAGAACCTGGTCTGACAGTAAAAATAGAAACAGAAAAAAATGCAGATACAGTAGTGTTCTCAAAAGATACTACGCAAAAAGTAGTAGGATATCTGAAGGCAAGCCCAAATGGATTAAAAGAATACAGCCGTAAGGTTGCCGGCGCGACAGAAACTTCCTTAAATCTTGGTGTTGTATCTATGAAAGAAAACGGTGTGGAAGCTGCTTTCCTGATCAGAAGCGCCGTGGACAGCAGAAAGCAGCAGGTATTGGAAGAAGTCGATGCTGTGACAAAAGCGTTCGGAGGAACAGGAACAATTTCCAGTGCATATCAGGCATGGCAATACAAACCAAAGTCAGAGCTCCGTCCGGTCATGATAGAAGCATATAAAGAAATCTACGGAAAAGAACCGGAGATATGCATTATCCATGGCGGACTGGAGTGCGGAATCTTCCTTGGAAAACGGCCGGATCTGGATTGTGTATCTTGCGGACCGGATGTTCTGGATATTCATTCATATAATGAACGTCTGGATATTGCATCTACGCAGAGAAGCTGGGAATTCCTGAAACTGGTACTTAAGAACTGCAAATAACAGGAAATAATAACAACATTCATAATGACGACAGTAAGACAGTCAGAACAAGAAAAAGATGACGGAGGATAAATATATGGAACTGCCAGCAGCATTTGAGGAGAAGATGCGGGCACTTCTGCAAGAAGAGTTCGATGACTATATTGCCTGCTATAAAGAACCAAGATACTATGGCATGCGTGTAAATACAGGTAAGATATCTGTGGAAGAATTTGAAAAGATATGTCCGTTTGAGATTAAAAAAATTCCATGGATCGAAAATGGTTTCTATTATGACGGGGACAAAGTGTCTCCTGCAAAGCATCCGTACTATTTTGCCGGTCTTTATTATCTTCAGGAGCCAAGTGCCATGACACCTGCGAACCGCCTTCCGGTAGAACCGGGAGACAAGGTTCTGGATGTATGTGCAGCTCCGGGAGGAAAAGCGACGGAATTAGGAGCAAAATTACAGGGAGAGGGAGTGCTGATCGCTAACGATATCAGCAGCTCAAGGGCAAAGGGCCTGCTTAAGAATATAGAGGTGTTCGGAATCGGGAACGTCCTTGTATTGAGTGAGGAACCGGGACGTCTGGAGAATTATTTTACGGAATATTTTGACAAGATCCTGATCGATGCACCGTGTTCCGGAGAGGGAATGTTCCGGAAAGATAAAAAGATGGTAAAAGCATGGGAGGAACATGGTCCGGAATTCTTCAGCAATCTGCAGCGGAATATCATTCTGCAGGCAGCAAGAATGTTAAAGCCGGGTGGCCTTATGCTATATTCGACGTGTACATTTGATCCGGGTGAAAATGAGCGTATCATTGAACATCTGAAGAAAGAATATCCTGAATTCCATGTGCTTCCGATGGAAAGTTATGAGGGATTCTGTCCGGGAATACCGGAAGTGACAGAGGAAAAAGACGAAGAACTGAAAAAGACAGTCCGCATTTTCCCACATAAGATGAAAGGAGAAGGCCATTATGTAGCCCTTCTGCAAAAGGGTGAACCACTGCCTGCAAAAGAACTGAAAACAAAAAGAAGGCGGGAAAGATTCCGGCCGACCTGGAAGAGTTTATGAAGCAGGTAACCTGGAAACTGGACGGTTCCAGACTTGATATCCATGGTGAGCGCATTTACTATATGCCGGAGGGACTTCCGGATGTGAGAGGAATCCGTTTCTTAAGAACTGGACTGCTGCTTGGAGAACTGAAGAAGAACCGTTTTGAACCAAGCCAGGCATTTGCTATGTGTCTGAAGAAAGACGAATATGCACAGATCATTGATCTCCCGTGTGAAGATGAACGAGTCAGACGATACCTGAAAGGGGAGACACTGGATGTGGACGATCTGACGGAGAGAAAAGCAAAAGGCTGGTATCTTGTATGTGTGGATGGGTTCCCGCTTGGATGGGGGAAGGTATCCAATGGTACATTGAAGAACAAATATCTGCCGGGATGGAGGCTGTGTTAAGATGATGCGTCTGGATAAATATCTGGCAGAGATGGGTGTGGGAACCCGCCAGGAGGTAAAAAAGCAGATCCGTCAGGGGAAAGTTACCGTTAACGGGACGGTGGTAAAAGCAGCAGATACGAAGATTGATGAGACATGCGATGAAGTTACAATAGGCGGCCGTAACATTTCCTATGTGTCGTATGAATATTATATGCTGAACAAGCCGGGCGGCGTGGTATCGGCGACCGAGGACCGGAGAGATACTACGGTGATCGATCTGATCAAAGACAAGAAACGAAAGGATCTTTTCTCGGTCGGACGACTGGATAAAGATACGGAAGGATTACTTCTGATCACGAATGACGGAGATCTGGCACACCGTCTGCTGGCACCGAAAAAGCATGTGGATAAAGTCTATTATGCAAAAATAGATGGAATGGTTACAGAAGAGGATGTAAAGCGGTTCGCAGAAGGAATCGATATCGGCGCAGAGGAAGAAGAGATGACAAGACCTGCAAAACTTGACATTATGAAGAGCGCGGAAGAATCTGAGATCCGCCTTACGATCCATGAAGGAAAGTTCCATCAGGTGAAGAGGATGTTCCTTGCAGTGGGTAAAGAAGTTACTTATCTGAAGCGAGAACGCATGGGAACCCTGTGCCTGGATGAAAATTTGAAGCCCGGAGAATACCGGCTGCTGACAGAAGAGGAGATAGAGAATGTCAGAAAATAAATTTTTACCGATTTGCAAAAAGGATATGGAAGAACGGGGATGGGAACAGCTGGATTTTGTCTATATTTCCGGAGATGCTTATGTAGACCATCCGTCTTTCGGACATGCGATCATTACGAGACTTTTGGAAGCGCATGGATTTAAAGTCGGTATCATTGCGCAGCCGGACTGGAAAGATAAGAACAGCATTACGATCCTTGGAGAACCGAGACTGGGATTCCTTGTTTCTGCGGGAAATATGGATTCGATGGTGAATCATTATTCCGTGTCGAAAAAGCACCGCAGAACGGATGCTTATACGCCGGGAGGCGTGATGGGAAAGCGTCCGGATTACGCAGCGGTTGTATACAGTAACCTGATCCGTCAGGTATATAAGAAGACACCGATCATCCTCGGAGGAATCGAGGCAAGTCTCAGACGATTGGCACATTATGATTACTGGTCAGACAAATTAAAACGTTCGATCCTGCTGGATTCCGGTGCAGATCTGATATCTTATGGAATGGGAGAACATTCGATCATTGAGATCGCAGAAGCTCTGGACAGCGTATTGCGGTCAGTGATATCACATTTATCGCTTGGAACGGTTTATAAGACGAAGAGTCTGGACAGTGTCTATAATGCGGAGATTCTTCCGAGATACGAAGATATGAAGCAGGATAAGCTGGAGTATGCAAGAAGCTTTTATACACAGTACTGCAATACCGATCCATTTGCCGGGAAAAGGCTGGTAGAGCCATATAATGCTCATCTGTATGTAGTACAGAATCCACCGGCACTTCCGCTTTCGGAAGGAGAAATGGACGATGTCTACGGACTGCCTTATATGCGTACCTACCATCCTTCTTATGAGAAGGACGGCGGCGTACCGGCAATCTCTGAGGTAAAGTTCAGCCTGATCAGCAACCGTGGCTGCTTTGGCGGCTGCAGCTTCTGTGCACTTACCTTCCATCAGGGAAGGATCATGCAGGTGAGAAGCCATGAGTCGCTGTTAGATGAGGCGAAGATGATTACGCAGGAAAAGGACTTCAAAGGCTATATCCACGACGTAGGAGGTCCGACGGCGAACTTCCGCCAGCCATCCTGCGAAAAACAGCTTACACGTGGCGTGTGTAAGAACCGCCAGTGCCTGTTCCCGAAGCCGTGTCCGAATCTGAAAGTAGATCACAGAGACTATATCAAACTTCTGAAAAAACCTGCGTGACATTCCAAAAGTGAAGAAGGTATTCATCCGTTCGGGAATCCGGTTCGATTATGTTGTTGCGGATAAAAGTGATGCATTTCTGGAGGAACTCTGCCGTTATCATGTAAGCGGACAGTTAAAGGTTGCACCGGAGCATGTATCGGATGATGTTCTTACACTGATGGGAAAACCAGAGAACAGTGTATATCAGGAATTTGTGAAAAAGTACAATAAGATGAATCAGAAGATCCACAAAGATCAGTATCTTGTGCCGTATCTGATGTCTTCGCATCCGGGATCCAGAATGAAAGATGCGGTAGAACTTGCAGAGCATATCCGGGATCTTGGATATATGCCGGAACAGGTACAGGATTTCTATCCGACACCGTCAACGATCTCGACGTGTATGTATTATACAGGCGTGGATCCAAGAACGATGCAGCCGGTCTATGTGCCGAAGAATCCGCATGAAAAGGCAATGCAGAGAGCTCTGATCCAGTACCGGGATCCGAAGAATTATGATCTGGTCATGGAGGCACTGAAGAAGGCACACCGCATGGATCTGGTAGGATTTGATAAACACTGTCTGATACGCCCGAGAAAATTTCGAAGGCAGATCACAGCAGAAAGTACCGGGACAGAAAACGCAGAATCAGAAGTCTTCCGGAAAAACCGGGACAGAAATGAACCGTAAGGAAAAATCAAAAAGCGAAGCATCCAGAAGAAAATACTGTGCAAAGTGACAGACAGAACAGCAGACAGAATACAGGAACGGATAGAAGCAGACAGAAAAAGAAATCGATCCGGAATGTGCATAAGAAGAAATAACAGCAAGAGAAATAGCATAAAGGGGAAATGATGGAAAAAACCGGCAGCCGGATGGATGTAGAGAGGTGTTAAAGTTGAAATAGCGATCGTTACAGGAGCATCGTCGGGAATGGGCAGGGAATTTGCGCTTCAGATCCCGCAGCTGTATAAGAACCTGGATGAATTATGGGTAGTGGCAAGACGGACAGACCGTCTGAAAAGTCTGAAGGAACAGGTAAAGATCCCGGTCAGGATCTTCGACGGGGATATGCAGAGAGACTATATTTTCGAAAAACTGCAAAGAGAACTGGATCGCCGGCAGGCAGATGTAAGGATGCTTGTAAATGCGGCAGGATATGGAAAGATCGGTAACGTCAGTGACATTGATCTGAAAGAACAGTGCGGCATGGTTGATCTGAATTGTACAGCACTCACCAGAATGACAGGAATCTGCCTGCCATATCTGTCGAAAGGCAGCCGGATTGTCAATCTGGCTTCGGCAGCTTCGTTCTGTGCACAGCCGGGATTCTGTGTATATGCGGCTTCCAAAGCATATGTACTGCGTTTTTCACAGGGACTGGCAGCAGAATTGAAGAAACGGGGAATCCTGGTAACGGCAGTGTGTCCGGGACCGGTACGTACAGAATTCTTTGATCGGGCCGGTGCGCTCGCGGCAAGTGAAAAAGAAGCACTCTGTGCCGAACCGGAAGCGGTGGTGACACAGGCACTTACAGACAGCGTGCGTGGAAGAAGCGTTTCGGTATATGGAGCAGCAATGAAAGGTTCCAGAATCCTTTCCAAGATCCTTCCGGATCACCTACTTGTATGGGGGATGATGAAGATCAACCATGCGGATATATAAAGGCATATACGGAATATCTATGAGCTTGAGAAAATGTTTTTTCATGATAGAAAAAGACGATTACAGAAAAATTATAAATAGAAAACAAAAAGGATAGACAATATGAGAACAGAAAAAGGACAGCCGGGATATGTAAAGGCAAGAAAACAGAAATATCTTCTGGGAGCGGTCGTAGAATTTGCAATTGTGATTGCAATCTTTGTAACCGGATATATTCAGACCGGATCCAGACTGAATCTGCTTATCGTTGTAGCGGTAGTCGGATGCCTTCCGGCAGCAAAGATGCTGGTTGAATTTATCACAATGGCACCGTACAAGAGTATTGAAGAAGCAAAATATCAGGAACTGGAGGAAAAAGCACCTCTGATACTGAAGGCATATGATATGATCATTACCAGTTCACAGAAGATCATGCCGCTGGATGCTGTGGTAGTATCCGGACACATTGTCTGCGGATATGCCAGCAATCCGAAGACCGATGAGACAGCACTTGCCCGTCATATCAAAGACATTTTGAAAGACAATCATTATGATAAGATGACGGTGAAGATTTTCCATGATTATACTGCATTTTTAGCGCGTGCGGAGGGCATGAATAATATGGCAGAAGTAGAACAGAAAGAATCTTTACGGAGAGAAAAAATGATCCGGAAGATTATCTTAAACATTTCCATGTAGAAGATTAGCGGGAGTTAGGAAAGTATATGAAAGAACTGATCATTCATGACAATGAGGCAGGACAGCGCCTGGATAAGCTGTTGCGCAAATATTTGAGTGAAGCGCCTGGAAGCTTTATTTATAAAATGCTGCGTAAAAAGAATATTGTGCTGAACGGAAAGAAAGCGACCGGAAATGAACATCTGAGAAAGGGAGATAGTGTGAAACTGTTCCTGGCGGATGATACAATTGCCAAATTCCAGGCGGCGGGAAAGACAGTAGAAGAAAACATAAAGAATACGGTAAAGCTGGATGTGATCTATGAAGATCAGAATGTAATATTTATTAACAAGCCGTCGGGGATGTTGTCGCAGAAAGCGAAGGAGACAGATGTATCAGTGGTAGAGAATGTGACAGCATATCTTTTGGAATCCGGACAGCTGACAAAGGAGAATCTTCAGACTTTCCGCCCGTCCATCTGCAACCGTCTTGACCGGAATACCAGCGGGTTGATCGTTGCGGGAAAGAGTCTTGCAGGCCTGCAGCAAATGGGAGAATTATTCAAAGAACGTACGCTGAAAAAGTATTATCTCTGTATCGTAAAAGGGTCAGGATCACGGAACCGGCACATATCAGTGGATATCTTGTAAAAGATGAAGAAGACGAACCGCGTCAGTTTTTCAAATGGAACTTCTTCAAAAGAGGCGAATGGCCTGCCGATCGAGACGGAATATCTTCCAATCGCATGGAATCAGGAGATGACGCTTCTGAAAGTACATCTGATCACTGGACGTACCCATCAGATTCGTGCACATCTGGCAGGCACCGGACATCCGCTTCTCGGAGATTATAAATACGGTTCTAAGAAATGGAATGACCGTTATAAAAAAGAATGGAAGATTAAAGACCAGGTATTGCATGCCTATCAGCTTACAATGCCCGGTATGAAAAAGAACTGGAGAATCTTTCTGAAAAGACATTTTACGCAAAAGTTCCGGAGACATTCTGGAAACTGATAAAGGAGACGGCATGGGAACATGGAACTCAAGAGGCCTTAGAGGTTCTACATTAGAAGATATGGTGAATCGTACCAATGAGTGGTATCTGGAAAAGAATCTGGCACTGATGCAGAAGATCCCGACCCCGATCACGCCGGTACGTATGGATAAAGAACACAGACAGATCACGCTGGCTTATTTTGATCAGCGCAGTACGATCGATTATATCGGTGCAGTGCAGGGGATTCCGGTGTGTTTTGATGCGAAGGAATGTGTGGCAGAGACATTTCCGCTTCAGAATATTCATGAACATCAGGTGGAATTTATGAAGAATTTTGAAAAGCAGCAGGGGGTTGCATTTGTCCTGATTTATTATTCATCTAGAAATATCTTATATTATATGCGTTTTGAGGAACTGTACAGGTTCTGGATGCGTGCACAGAACGGAGGAAGAAAAAGCTTCCGTTTTGATGAACTGGACGAATCGGTTTTTTATGAAATTCTTCCATGGATGTTATGTTCCATACCTGGATGCCTTGAATCTAGATCTGGAACTTCGTGATGAACTTGACAAAACGGATGAAACTGCGTATAATGCAAAGTGATTTTTTAACATGGTAGCACACTAAAGTGCTGGAAGAAAAATATTACTACCTGGAGGACATATGAAGAAAAATTTACACACTCCGGAAGGAGTACGGGATATATACAACGTAGAATGCGGAAAAAATCTTGCGTTGGAAAGCAGATTGAAAAAACGTATTTCATTTATATGGATATCATGATATCCAGACTCCAACGATTGAATATTTTGATGTGTTCCGCGAGGAGATTGGAACGACACCGGCCCAAACGATCTGTATAAATTTTTTAGACAAAGATGGCAATACACTTGTCTTAAGACCCGATATTACCCCGTCTATTGCAAGAGCATCGGCAACTTTATTTAAAGATGAAAATCTTCCGATCCGTCTGTGTTATACAGGCAATACATTTGTGAACCATTCCAGTTATCAGGGACGCTTAAGAGAGACGACGCAGATGGGAGCAGAATTTGTCGGGGATGATTCGGTAGAGGCAGATGCAGAGATGCTTGCCCTGGTGATTGAATCTATGTTGACGATCGGGCTGAAAGAATTCCAGCTCTGTGTTGGTAATGTTGATTTCTTCCAGAGTCTGATCGAAGACGCAAGTTTGGATGAAGAGGCGGAAGAAAGGGTAAGAGAACTGATCGGTAACCGCAATTACTTCGGTGTAGAAGAATTTCTGGACAGTATTCAGGCAAAGAGAAGCTCCAAAGAAGCATTTTCAGCATTGAATGAACTGATCGGAGGAATTGATATCCTGGAAAAAGCGGAAAACCTTGCGCCGAACTCCAAAGGTGTGATGGCAATCAGACGTCTGGAGAAGATATACCACATCCTGCGCTATTACGGAGTGGAAAAATTTGTCACTTTTGACCTGAGCATGACAGGAACCTATGGATACTATACAGGAATCGTGTTCCGTGGTTATACTTACGGAACCGGGGATGCAGTTGTAAAGGGTGGACGTTATGACCATCTGATTGAAAAGTTCGGTAAGAAATCACCATCTATCGGTTTTGCGATTGTAATTGATGAACTGGTGAGTGCACTGACCCGTCAGAAGATCCGCATCGTATATCCAAGAAAGAATACGATCATCATATATGCGGAAGGAAGACAGCTTGAAGCAATCCGCCTTGCGAAGGATTTCCGTAGAAAAGCCAAGAATGCAGAACTTCTGAAGAAGGATGAAAACAGTGGATTGGAAGATTATATCCGTTACGGAAATGATTATTATGCCGGAAGTCTGGTATATATCGAGGAGACCGGAGAAGTAACGATGGTCAATCTCGTTACCGGAGAGCAGAAGATCGTGAATAGTACAGATAGGAGTTAGACATTATGAGATACCTGACATTTGCCCTGGGAAAAGGACGTCTGGCAAAACAGACATTAGAATTATTTGAGAAAATCGGGATTACCTGTGAAGAGATGAAAGATAAAGATTCCAGGAAGCTGATTTTCACCAATGAAGAATTGAAACTCCGTTTCTTTCTTGCAAAAGGACCGGATGTTCCGACATATGTAGAATATGGCGCAGCGGATATCGGAGTCGTTGGGAAAGATACAATCCTGGAAGAAGGACGTAAGGTACATGAAGTACTGGATCTTGGATATGGAAAATGTAAGATGTGTGTATGCGGATACAAAGATGCCGCACCACTTCTGCAGCATCATGAACTGATCCGGGTAGC
>ENA-OPYU01000161-OPYU01000161.1-human-gut-metagenome-genome-assembly--contig:-NODE-161-length-26781-cov-4.546860_pt1 | contig 26781 bp, 27 predicted proteins | sample MGYA00242637_ERZ504482 | MGnify/ENA primary metagenome ERZ504482 (study PRJEB26092, sample SAMD00036237) | human gut metagenome | host: Homo sapiens | study: EMG produced TPA metagenomics assembly of... | reverse complement strand
AAGTGTAATATAAAATCCCGGTTGAATTGCAACATTCAATTGGGATTTTTTGTTTAACCTGAAAATCACTTAAAATATAGAATTATGGAAGATAAATTGGTAACCTTAGCAATCCTCACTTACGCTAAAGCTCAGATTTTAAAGAATGTGCTTGAGAATGAGGGAATTGAAGCGTACATTCACAATGTGAATCTTATTCAACCTGTTATATCTTCTGGGGTAAGACTAAGAATTAAAGAAAGCGATCTGCCCCATGCTTTGCAAATTATAGAAAGTTCTGCATGGCTTTCAGAAGATATAATCAAAGGGAAGGAGAGTAGCTCGGAAAAAAAGCAAAGAAAAAATGAAAAGTACTTATCCCGGTAGATTTTTCAAACTATTCCCTTAAAGCCTGCCAATTTGGTTTCTCTTTTGCTAATGCTATTAATTCAGAAGTTGTGCTTTTACATGCTTATTTCAGTCCTATTTATGTGCCTACAATTCCTTATGGAACTGATAATTTCAAGTTTTCAGATCGAAAGAGAAGAATCTGTAAAAAGTATGATAGAAACAGTGCACAACGAGTTGAACAAACTTTCCGATACAAATTAAAAAGAAAGTTGAGTCAGGAGAGTTTTCCCAATATAAAATATACTTGTATTTTGCGTGATGGCATTCCCGAAGAAGAAATCTTACGATATGCTAAAGAATATAATCCTCAGATAATTATAATGGGAACAAGAGGAAGAAGTCAAAAAGATATAGACTTGATTGGCAGCGTTACGGCCGAAGTCATAGAAAGAAGCCAATCCTTTGTATATGCTATTCCAGAACATACACCATTAAAAACATTCAATGACATAAAAAAAGTAGCTTTTGTGACCAATTTTGACCAAAGGGATCTAATAGCTTTTGACTCCTTGATAAATGTTTTTAAATCGTTTCATTTTGCCGTTTCCTTCGTTCATTTAAGTACAGATAATGATGCATGGCATGAAATAAAACTAGCAGGTATTAAAGATTATTTTCAAAAACAATACTCAAAATTGGAACTACATTATAATGTAGTGAAAGAAGATAACATACTGAGCAATTTGGACAAATATGTAAAAGAAGAAAATATAGACGTAATTTGCATCACAAACTATAAACGAAACATATTTGCTAGATTGTTTAATCCTAGCATAGCAAGAAAAATTGATATTTCATGCTAATACACCTATATTAGTAATAAAATAAAGAATCAAGAAGGGTAGCACAAGCAAATCGCAATATTTTGTTACTCTTTAACATATTAATATCTACCCAATAAAAAAGAGATCAATATAAATTAAACATAATATTGATTATATATCAAAAATGGTTCTCGTAAACGGATGTAATGGGTACAAGACTTAAAGATACATAAAACTTTAGGTAATAACAAAACCCGGGCTTGGGAAAGTCTTTTGGCATAAAAAGAGAGGTTGTGCCAGAATTTTAACACAACCTCTTTATTATTTTAAAATCAGTGTTTTTATTAATATCCTAATTCTTTTTCCAAAGAATCATATTCAGCTCTATTTAACTTCCAATAAATATTCAGCAAATAATTCCCCCACAAAGCCTTATTGTCAGGCTTTAATTCTTTTGCCTTCTCATAGTATGGTTTAGCTTTCTCATACAACTCTTTAATCTTACTTTCGTTTTCATTGTATTTGGGATCATCAATAGCTAGCTTCGCATTTTCCTCAACAATAATCTGAGCTGGGAAAAAATAACAGTCACCAATCTTTGAATATGCTTCAGCAACTAAATCTCCGTTATTTGAAATAATTTTATTAAATGTAGCAATTGCATCATCATACTGCTTTTTCTCATATAATAAGATACCTTTTACATAAAGATAGTACGGAGTTTCACTCGTAGCAAGCAATTTATTAATTTGAACCAGACCCTCATCAACCATACCTTTTTGAATGTAATAATCCATAATATTACCAACAAAGTATTCTTGCTTAGGGAACAATTCAGTACCTTCTTTGATTACTTCAAGCCATTTTGCAGAATCACCACCTTCTTTCTGACCATATGTTTCAGCCAAGCACATTAATGCTCTATAACCTTCTTCTTTATGATTCTTACCTATATTACCATATTTGATGACAGCCTGATTATCTTTCAGCATATTAGCAGCTAAAGTTGCATAGCAAGCATATAATGCATTCAAAGTATCAGTCTTCAACTCATCATCATCAGCAAACATAGGTTCGTTTACTACATCAACAAATAACCCAAAATACTTTAAAGCATCAGCATAATCTCCTTTATTGTAAGCATCACCACCACCATTAACCAGGTTTAAACGCAAAGTCTTCAAAGCATCTGCATTCTTCTTTCTGAATTTGGGTTTCTTTAACTCGCCACTTTGAACTTTAGCCTGCTCTATTTCATCGCACTTCAAGTAGAAGTCATACATCTTAGCTAAGCTGTTATAAAGCTTAGTTGTATCTGCTTGGCCTCCAGGTAAATAAAGTTTCATGTTTTCTTCATCATAAATTGCTTTCTGAAAATCTCCTGCTAATTTCCATGTTTCCGGATCATTAGCAGTTTCAGGATTAGTTAAAGCCGGTTCGATAGCTTTTGCAGCTTCTTCAGGTTTGCTTTTCAAGGATTTAGCCTCCTTAACAACACTTACTTGTGCAGACACAAAGCAAGCTGTTAACAATAAAGCCACTGTAAATAATACTTTTCTCATGATTTTGTGGATTTAATAATACAATTTATTTTATTCTTCACTATTTGCTTCGGCAATTAAATCTGGATTAGTGATACTACCACCCTCTCCTTCAGTTATATTTTCAAAATCTGCATTTGAATTTTCATCTGTAATCTCCTCTTCTTCAGATGTCACCTTACATACAGAACCTATTTGGTCATTACGTTTCTCCAAATTTATCAATCGTACACCTTGCGTTGCACGTCCCATAATGCGGACCTCAGCGACTTTCAAACGAATTGTTATACCAGATTTATTAATAATCATCAAGTCATTCCCATCTGTAACAGACTTGATAGCCACCAATTTACCTGTTTTATCTGTAATATTCAACGTTTTTACACCCTTACCGCCACGATTGGTTTTACGATAATCTTCGATATCAGAACGTTTACCGTATCCTTGTTCAGAAACTACCATGATTGATTCAGCTTCAGGATCTTTTATACAAATCATACCGATAACTTCATCGCCACCATCTTCATCCAAAGTCATACCACGCACTCCTGTAGCCGTACGTCCCATAACACGAACCGCACTTTCGTGGAAGCGAATTGCACGACCATTACGGTTAGCAATAATGATTTCATTATCACCGTTAGTCATACGAACTTCGATCACTTTATCATCCTCACGAATAGTTATCGCATTAACACCATTCTGGCGAGGCCGTGAGTATTGTTCCAACAAAGTCTTTTTAATGACGCCATTCTTTGTACAGAACAGCACATAATGACTATTAATAAACTCGGTATCATTAAGGTTTTTCACACGTAAATATGCTGTAACCACATCATCGGAATCAATATTCAGCAAATTCTGAATAGCGCGTCCTTTGGCATTTTTAGTTCCTTCGGGAATTTCGTAAACTTTCAACCAATAGCACTTACCTTTCTGAGTGAAGAACATCATAGTATTGTGCATTGTAGCCGGATAAATATGCTCTACAAAGTCTTCATCACGGGTTTCACTTCCTTTTGATCCTACCCCACCTCTATTTTGGGCACGGAATTCTGATAAAGGAGTACGCTTGATATATCCCATATGGGATATCGTGATAACCATCTGATCATCAGCATAAAAATCTTCTGGATTAAATTCTTCTGAAGAATAAACTATTTCAGACCGACGGGCATCCCCGTATTTCTCTTTTACTTCTATCAACTCATCTTTGATTACTTTTTTACAAAGTTCATCATTTGAAAGAATTTCTTCATAATAAGCAATCTGTTTCATCACTTCTTCATATTCTGCGTGAAGCTGATCTTGCATCAGACCTGTTAATTGGCGCAAACGCATTTCTACAATAGCACGTGCCTGAATTTCACTCAGATTAAAACGTTCTATTAACCCTGCTATAGCATCATTAGGGGTTTTTGCAGCACGAATAATACGGATAACTTCATCAATATTATCAGAAGCTATAATCAACCCTTCAAGAATATGAGCACGCTCCTGTGCCTTCCGTAAATCATACTGAGTACGACGAATTACCACATCATGACGATGTTCTACAAAATATCTGATTAAATCTTTCAGATTCAACATTTTGGGGCGACCATGGACCAAAGCGATATTATTTACGCCAAATGAAGTTTGCAAAGCTGTCATTTTGAACAATTTGTTCAGCACCACACTAGCATTTGCATCACGTTTAACATCAATAACGATGCGCATACCTTCACGGTCGGATTCATCATTTACATACGAAATACCATCAATCTTCTTGTCATTAACTAAAGATGCGATATTTTCAATCAATTCCTTCTTATTTACATTATAAGGAATTTCATTAACTATGATCTTATCATGTGTAGTATGAGTTTCTATCTCAGCCTTAGCACGCATCACCACTCTACCACGTCCGGTTTCGTAAGCATCACGTACCCCGCTTATACCATATATATATCCACCTGTAGGGAAATCCGGTGCTTTTACATATTGCATAAGTCCTTCAATATCAATATCATTATTGTCAATGTAAGCAATACATGCATCGATTACTTCAGAAAGATTATGAGTAGGCATATTGGTTGCCATACCTACTGCAATACCGGATGCTCCATTTACCAACAAGTTAGGAATCCGTGTCGGCATGACAGTAGGTTCCTGCAACGTGTCATCAAAATTATTCTGAAAATCAACAGTTTCCTTATAAAGATCCTGCATCATCTCTTCACCTATTTTCTTTAATCTTGCTTCCGTATAACGCATGGCAGCAGGGCTGTCACCATCAACAGAGCCGAAGTTACCTTGACCATCTACCAACGGATATCTCATAGCCCAGTCCTGAGCCATCCTGACCAAAGCTCCATACACGGAAGAGTCACCATGCGGGTGATATTTACCCAAAACTTCACCTACAATTCTTGCTGATTTCTTATAAGCTTTATCGGAGGTATTACCCAGCTCAATCATACCATATAAGATACGTCTATGAACCGGTTTAAAGCCGTCGCGAACATCCGGGAGGGCGCGCGCAACAATTACTGACATTGAGTAATCAATGTACGACGACTTCATTTCCTCTTCGATGTTAATCTTTATAATTCTGTCTTGTTCTAGCATTTAAACAAATATTAATTATACATCTTTTTGGTTTACCAAAAACCACGCTAAAGTACTACTTTTATACGACATACGAAACAAAACCCATAAAAAAGTTAAGTCCATTAAATGTTTTTACTTATATAAGTAAAAAGTATCCCTATACCTTATTCTATAGTATATAGTGATTATCACTCCCACTTCTCATTTACTTTGTGAATAGTTTGCTATAACCCTTATTTTTGTTTAATCCATTTAGTCTGTCAAAGCTTGGCATACATTTTGTTATGCTAATATAAATAAGAAAACAATGGTATGCATTGTTATTATGTGTATCTTTGCACACTGGGAAATAAACACTATACTTTAGGAGGACGATAAATTTATGAACAATCAATTTACACAAAGAGTGTCCGATATCATCATGTATAGCAAGGAAGAAGCCAACAGGCTGCGGAATAGCTATATTGGTCCCGAACACTTGTTGTTGGGACTGATACGTGAAGGTGAAGGAAAAGCTATCGAGATCTTATTTAATTTACAAATAAACTTACAGGACATAAAAAATCAGTTGGAGACCATTGTGAAAAACAATGTGGAAAATGACACCACCTATGACGAGAATATTAGCTTTAATGACAAAGCATCCAAAGTGTTAAAGTTATGTATTCTGGAAGCTAAGTTATTGAGAAACATTGCAGCTGACTCCGAACATATTTTATTAGCAATTATGAAGGTCAAGGATAATACAGCTTTCCACGTCTTGGAAAGCAATGGCGTAACATACGAAAAAATTAAACTCACTTTACAGCCAGATCCCCATGCAGGTCTGGGGTTCAGTGAGGACGAGGATGAAGACGAAGATATACGTCAGAATCCAAGTAGCAATAAATCAAATGCAGCACAACAACAGGCACGTCCGGCACAAAAAAAGCCAGCTAATGACACTCCTGTACTCGACAATTTTGGCACAGATATGACAAGAGCTGCCGAAGAAGGAAAACTGGATCCTGTAGTTGGCCGGGTGAAGGAAATAGAGCGACTGGCACAAATATTGAGCCGCCGCAAGAAGAACAACCCTATTTTGATTGGCGAACCGGGAGTCGGCAAATCTGCCATTGTTGAGGGACTTGCATTACGGATTGTGGAAAAGAAAGTATCACGTATTTTATTTGATAAACGCGTGATAGCTCTTGATATGACTGCCGTTGTCGCAGGCACTAAATATCGTGGACAATTCGAGGAACGTATTCGTTCCATTTTGAACGAGTTGAAGAAGAATCCTAACATCATTCTTTTCATCGATGAAATCCACACTATTGTGGGAGCAGGTTCTGCAGCAGGCTCAATGGATGCAGCCAATATGTTGAAACCTGCATTGGCCAGAGGTGAGATTCAATGCATCGGAGCGACGACATTGGACGAATACCGCCAAAATATTGAAAAAGACGGTGCATTGGAACGCCGGTTCCAAAAGGTTATTGTAGAACCAACAACTGCAGAAGAAACACTTCAGATTTTGAAAAATATCAAAGATAAATACGAGGATCATCATAATGTGAACTATACAGATGCGGCCCTTGAAGCCTGTGTAAAACTGACAGACCAATATATCACAGACCGTAACTTCCCTGATAAAGCGATAGATGCTTTAGATGAAGCCGGTTCGCGCGTACATCTTACTAATATCACTGCTCCCAAAGAAATTGAAGAACAGGAAAACTGATTGATGAGATGAAATCTCTTAAAAATGAAGCTGTCAGGTTACAAAATTTCGAACTAGCCGCCAGTTATCGTGACAAAGAGAAAGAATATACGAACCAGCTTGATACTCTGAAGGAAGAATGGGAAAAAAGCCTGAAGGAAAATCGGGAAACGGTAGATGACGAACAAATAGCCGAAGTCGTTTCCATGATGTCAGGCGTACCTGTGCAAAGAATGGCACAGGCTGAAGGAATGAAATTATTAGGAATGAAAGACGATCTGCTTTCTAAAGTTATCGGTCAAGACAAAGCAATCGCCACACTGGTAAAAGCTATTCAAAGAAGCCGTGTAGGTCTGAAAGATCCTAATAAACCGATTGGTACATTCATGTTTCTAGGTCCGACAGGTGTCGGCAAGACTCATCTGGCTAAGGAGTTAGCGAAACTAATGTTCGGTTCGGCAGATGCACTTATCCGCATTGACATGAGTGAATATATGGAAAAATTCACCGTATCCCGTCTGGTAGGAGCACCTCCCGGATATGTAGGTTATGAAGAAGGCGGACAGCTGACGGAGAAAGTAAGACGTAAACCCTACTCCATCGTTTTATTGGATGAAATTGAAAAAGCGCATCCCGATGTATTCAACATACTGTTGCAAGTGATGGATGAAGGTCGGTTGACTGACAGTTATGGCAGAACTGTAGACTTTAAAAATACCATAGTTATCATGACATCCAATATTGGAACCCGCCAACTTAAAGAATTCGGAAAAGGAATCGGATTTGTCGCCCAAATCCGTACAGATGACAAAGAATACTCGCGCAGCGTGATTACAAAAGCTTTGAATAAGTCTTTTGCGCCCGAATTCATCAATCGTCTGGACGAAATAATAACTTTCGACCAACTCGACCTGAATGCACTGACTCGGATTATCGATATTGAACTTAAGGGTCTTTACAGTCGTGTGGAACGCATTGGTTATAAGCTTGTTATCGACGAAGATGCCAAAAAGTTTGTAGCCACCAAAGGTTACGATGTACAGTTCGGAGCACGCCCATTAAAACGTGCCATCCAAAACAATTTGGAGGATGGAATCTCCGAGCTGATACTTGGATCAGAAATGGCGGCTGGTGACACGATCAAGGTAAGCTATGACAAAGAAAAAGACATCATTGTCATGACTGTGGAAAAGTAAAGAGTCCAAAGTTCTTCAAAAAATAACAGACAAAATGTCAGATATCATTGTATCTGGCACTTTTTTTTGCCCATCATCCAACAAAAAGACGATTCAAACGTATATATAACATAATAACTTAAAACCATAAATAGTATGCAAAAAGGAAATATTGGGGTAACCACTGAGAACATTTTCCCCATCATCAAAAAGTTCTTATACAGTGATCATGAAATATTCCTCCGTGAATTAGTTTCTAATGCAGTAGATGCCACACAGAAACTGAAAACCCTTGCATCTAAAGGTGAATTCAAAGGAGAGATGGGAGATCTTACTATTAAAGTAAGTTTAGGAAAAGGTACCATCACCATTTCCGACCGGGGTATCGGACTTACAGCCGAAGAGATCGACAAATATATCAATCAGATAGCTTTTTCAGGCGCTAACGACTTCCTTGAAAAATATAAAGATGATGCCAATGCCATCATCGGACACTTTGGTCTGGGATTCTATTCTGCCTTCATGGTAGCCAAAAAAGTGGAAATCATCACAAAATCCCACCAAGAAGGAGCACAAGCTGTGAAATGGACTTGCGACGGAAGCCCTGAGTTTACTATCGAAAAATGTTGAAAAAGAAAGCCGCGGATCGGATATTATCCTTTATATAGATGATGACTGCAAAGAATTTCTGGAAGAAACACGTATTTCTTCATTGCTGACTAAATATTGCCGCTTCCTTCCTATCCCCATTGCATTCGGCAAAAAGAAAGAATGGAAAGATGGAAAGCAGGTTGAAACAAATGAAGACAATGTAATCAACGAAACCTATCCTTTATGGACACGCAAACCGGTAGAACTGAAAGACGAAGATTATAAGAAATTCTATCGGGAATTATATCCCATGGCAGACGAACCTTTGTTCTGGATCCATCTGAATGTGGATTATCCGTTCAATCTGACAGGTATTCTGTACTTTCCGAAAGTAAAGAGCAACATTGAATTACGAAAAAACAAAATCCAACTTTACTGTAACCAGGTCTATGTCACCGACTCGGTAGAAGGTATTGTTCCAGACTTCCTGACCCTGTTACACGGAGTGATTGACTCACCAGACATCCCGTTGAACGTATCCCGTTCTTACTTGCAGAGCGATTCCAACGTGAAGAAAATCTCCACTTATATTTCTAAGAAAGTATCAGACCGCCTGCAAGCCATTTTTAAGAATGACCGCAAAGAATTCGAGGAGAAATGGGATGATTTGAAAATTTTCATCAACTACGGCATGTTAACCCAAGAAGAGTTCTACGAAAAGGCTAATAAATTTGCTCTGCTGAAAGACACAGATGACAAATATTATACTTATGAAGAATACCAAAGCTTGATCAAAGATAATCAAACAGATAAGGACGGCAACTTGATTTATCTGTATGCTACCCATGCAGACGAACAATACAGCTACATTGATGCGGCCAAGAACAAAGGCTACAACGTATTGTTAATGGATGGTCAGCTGGATGTAGCTATGGTAAGTATGCTTGAGCAAAAATTTGAAAAGAGCCGCTTCACCCGTGTGGACAGTGATGTAATTGACCGCCTGATTGCTAAAGAAGAGCGCAAAGATGCCAGTCTGGAAGCCGGCCAACGCGATATTCTATCTTCCATATTCCGCAGTCAGTTGCCACAGATGAAGAAAGTGGAGTTCAATGTAGAAACACAATCTTTAGGCGAGACAGGAACTCCTATCATGATTACCCAAAGCGAATATATGCGCCGTATGAAAGAAATGGCCAATATCCAGGCAGGTATGAGTTTTTATGGAGAAATGCCGGATATGTTCAACTTGGTTCTGAATGTCGACCACAAACTGGTGAAACAAGTTTTGAATGATGCGGACAACTCTTGTAAAGCTGCTCTTGAACCTATCGAAACTGAAATGACCAGTCTGAATAAACGTCACGACGAACTTCACAAAGCACAGGAAGGTAAAAAGCCGATGAAATACCTCAAGCAGAAAAAGATGAATTAAGTGATGTTGAGAAAAAGTTGGCCGATGAAAAGACCAAGAAAGAAGCTGTTTTAGGTGAATACGCAGGTGGTAACAAAGTAATCCGCCAATTGATTGACCTTGCTCTGTTACAAAATAATATGTTGAAAGGCGAAGCTTTGACAAACTTTGTAAAACGCAGTATCGAACTGATTTAACAAATCTATCACATTTTGCTATCAAAAGCGTCGGGAAGTTCATTTCCGGCGCTTTTTTATTCTAAAAAACCGATTGGAAACGAAGATTTCTTTCTATATTTGGAGCAACACATACAAAGATTCGACATCCATGAAACATTATCTATATATACTTTTTCTTCTCTTTTTACTGCTTCCTCCCATCCATGCACAGAAAGTGGGACTGGTACTGAGCGGAGGAGGTGCCAAAGGCCTAACCCATATCGGCATTATCCGCGCATTAGAAGAAAACGGTATCCCCATAGATTATATTGCAGGCACATCCATGGGAGCCATTGTCGGTTCACTTTATGCTATGGGCTATTCTCCCGATGAAATGGAGGCTTTACTCAAATCCGATGACTTCAAACGCTGGTATTCAGGTAATGTGGAAGAGAAATACATCTATTATTTCAAGAAAAATCCTCCAACACCCGAATTTATCAACATCCGTATCTCCCTGAAAGACTCGCTGAAGAATGTCAAACCTCAGTTTTTGCCTACCAGCATTGTAGATCCCATTCAGATGAATATTGTATTTCTGCAATTATTCGGTCAGGCAACAGCTGCAAGCAAGGCCAATTTTGACAGCCTGTATATTCCCTTCCGCTGTATAGCTTCGGATGTGTACAACAAAAGACCACTGATATTGAAAAAAGGGAGATCTGGGAGATGCCGTACGTGCCTCCATGAGTTTTCCTGCCATGTTCAAGCCTATCGAAATAGACTCGATACTGGCATACGACGGTGGCATTTACAATAATTTTCCAGTGAATGTAATGCGTGACACCTTCCATCCGGATATCATTATAGGAAGTGCCGTATCCGCCAATCCGGGCAAACCCAAGGAAGGTGACATTATGGGGCAACTGGAAAATATGATTATGCAAAAGACAGATTACTCTTTACCCGATTCCCTCGGCATCCTCATGACTTTTAAATATGATGATGTCAATTTAATGGACTTCCAGCGCTTTGACGAGTTGCATGACATTGGTTATAAACGTGCCATAGAAATGATGGACTCCATAAAAAGCCGAATTCATCGAAGAATCACCCCCGAACAAGTGAAAGTTAAACGACTGGCCTATAAGAGCAAATTTACCGGATTTCCGTTTCAAAAGAGTAAATATAACTGGTGCCAACGAACGACAAAAGCAATATATACAAAAAGAGTTCCATGAAAACGACTTCGATGTTTTCACTATGGAGGATATCAAACGAGCATATTTCCGTTTGTTGTCCGATAATATTATATCCGAAATCATTCCTCATGCCGTTTATAATGAGAAAGACCAAACCTACGACTTGAACCTCCAAGTCAAAATGGAGGCCAATCTCTCCGTTCGTGTCGGTGGAAACGTGTCTTCCAGTGGCTCCAATCAAGTCTATTTTGGTGCTTCCTATCAAAACTTGAACTATTATTCAAAAGAATTTAATTTTGACGGACAGTTAGGTCGGGTCTACAATAATGTGCAACTTGCAGCACGAATTGATTTTCCAACCAAGCTGCCTACATCTTATAAATTCATAGCCTCGATCTCTACCTTCGATTATTTCAAAGAAGCCAAATTCTTTTCCAATAAAGACAATCCGGCTTTCAACAAGAAAAGAGAAGAGTTTGTAAAATTGAAGGTGTCATTACCGTTTCTAAGCCGTAAGAAAGCTGAATTCGGTGTAGGTATAGCCCGTATGGAAGACAGGTACTTCCAAACCAATATCATCGACTTCAGCGAGACAAAACATGATAAAAGCACTTATTCTATCTTCGGAGGCTCTATCGTATTGGAAGGAAGCACCTTGAATGCCCGCCAGTTTGCCACACAAGGAAGTCGTGAAAAAATGGCTGCACAAATTTTCACCGGCACAGAACATTTCAGATCAGGTGCATCCAAAGTGACTAAAGACACACCGGAACCTTATAAAAAGGTACAATCCTGGCTTCAAGTTTCATATCAGAACGAAACATACCATAAGGTAAGTCCTAAGTTTACCTTGGGAGCGTATCTAGAGGCGTATTACTCATCCCGAAATTTCTCCAATAATTATACGGCTACATTAATGCAGGCAGGAGAATTCACTCCGACAGCCCATAGCAAAGTAACCTATAATGAGGCTTTCCGTGCTAATCAATATGCCGGAGTCGGCGCCATGCCCATCTACCAGTTAAGCGAGTCTTTTCAATTACGCGGAGAATTTTATGGATTTGTACCCATCTTTCCTATCAAGAAAGATGAATATGGACAAGCATATTACGGGAAAGCTTTCACAAAATTCGAATATCTTGGAGAAATCTCATTAGTTTTTCAATTATCGTTCGGTTCTATCAGTGCTTATGTAAACCACTATAGTTCACCGTCTAACGATTGGAATGTAGGTTTAACACTGGGCTGGCAGTTGTTTAACTCCCGTTTCATCGAATAATTTTTAGAAAAAATGTTTTAGTAAAACGCTTGCATTTTCAAAAAAATGTCCGTATCTTTGCACCCGTTAAAACAAAAGAACAATAAATAATGGCCGCGTAGCTCAACTGAATAGAGTAGCTGACTACGGATCAGCCGGTTACAGGTTTGAATCCTGTCGCGGTCACTACCAAAAGAAGTTCGATTAGTTTTGCAATGGCCGCGTAGCTCAACTGAATAGAGTAGCTGACTACGGATCAGCCGGTTACAGGTTTGAATCCTGTCGCGGTCACTACTAAAAATATTAAACAATGGTCGCGTAGCTCAACTGAATAGAGTAGCTGACTACGGATCAGCCGGTTACAGGTTTGAATCCTGTCGCGATCACAAAGAAGGCCATCTTTTCTGATGGTCTTTTCTTGTATTTTCTCTCATTTTTTTAAATTTAAATGGCTCAGTTGTAATTCTTGGGGGAAAATCCCCTGTTAAACACCTCCGCGCTTCTACAGGTCTACCATTTTTCCGTTCTTATATCTTTGCAGCATATAAAAAAGAAGCATTATGGTTTAGAAGAACTTGGGAACGCTTCTTGGAAGCATTGAAATTATCCCCAATCACGCCTACACCTTCTCCAACGAAACAATGACGACCAACACAACTTCTCACACACCTGAAAAGAACAGTTCATCTTTAAACAAGCGCTTGTTCTTTTTAAAAAACAAGGCGTTTCAAAGGTTACTAACATACAGACCGACAGGTTAGTAACGTGTCGGGTAACACGTTACTAATGTATCAGGTGAAAGATTAGTAATGTTACGCGTGAAAGATATAGAATCTTACAGGTATAATATATCAAGAAGACGAACAGACAGGCATCAAAAAAGACTGGTGTTTTTAATGACGAAACACCAGTCTTATCTAATTGAAAAAAATTCCTTTATCAGCATTTAATTTTCAATTCATCCAAAATAGCACGCATCTTTTCAAATGTTGTGATACGAGTCGGTACAAGTGGCAAACGTAATTTATTTTCAATCAGCCCCATTACATTCAACATAGCCTTCACCCCGGCAGGATTACCATCTACGAACAACAGGCTGAATAATTCCGTAAACCTATGATGAATAGTCAATGCATTTGCAAAATCACCCTGTAATGCCAAACGAGTCATACGACTGAATTCACGCGGAAATGCATTACCGATAACCGAGATAACCCCTACAGCACCCAAAGTAATCAAAGGAAATGTAATACCATCATCACCCGAAATCACATCAAAATTAGCCGGTTTATTCTTGATGATATCATCCATCTGAGTAATATTACCCGATGCCTCCTTGATAGCGATAATATTCTTGAAATCGCGTGCCAGACGCAAGGTGGTCTCAGCAGTCATGTTCACACCGGTACGTCCCGGTACATTATAAAGAACCACAGGAAGATCCGTCGCTTCAGCAATCGCTTTATAGTGTTGGTAAATACCTTCCTGGGAAGGTTTGTTATAATAAGGTACAGCAACAAGTACGGCATCAACTCCTGTCATATCATCATTTTTCAGCGTTTCCACAACAGCACGGGTACAGTTGCTGCTAACTCCCAGCAGAATAGGGATACGTCCATTCACTCTTTCGATTATCAAACGTTTTATCTTGTCTTTTTCTTCTTTAGTCAAAGTCGGGGTTTCAGCCGTGGTTCCCAACACGCACAAAAAATCTGTTCCATTTTGAAGCTGGTAATCAACCAGACGAAGTAACGCATCATAATCAACGCTGTCATCTTCCTTGAAAGGAGTAATCAACGCTACTCCCATGCCTTTTAATCTTGTCTGTATCATAAATGAATTATAAATTCTTATTTAATAGCCTACAAAAGTACGAATATTTTCTCTTTTAGCGATAAAAATCACACTATTTTTAGTTTATACTCGCTAAAAAGTCACTCTATCATTTGCAGAAACTCCTCTTCGCTCACAATGGTCACACCCAGTTTCTGCGCTTTCTCCAGTTTACTGGGCCCCATATTGTCACCCGCCAGAACAAAGCTGGTCTTGGACGAAATACTTCCCACATTCTTACCACCATGCTTTTCAATTAACTCCTTATATTCGTCACGCGAATGATGGGCGAAAACCCCACTAATCACAATAGATTTCCCTGCCAATTTGTCAGTGTGTCCCGAAGTATCCTCCTCATCAGCTTCCAATCTCACACCCGCCACACGAAGACGCTCTATAATGTCACGATTCTTCGGATTAGCAAAGTACAACAAGATACTCTGTGCTATTTTTTCTCCGATTTCATCGACATGAATCAAATCATCTAAACTCGCGTCTGCCAAAGCATCCATCGACTTAAAGGATTTCGCCACCTTCTTCGCCACAGTTTCACCCACAAAACGGATACCCAATGCAAAGAGCACCCTTTCAAACGGCACTTCTTTGGACTGCTCTATACCTTTTATTATATTCTCGGCGGATTTTTCTCCCATACGTTCCAGGTTGATGATATCCGATGTTTTTAAAGTATACAGATCGGCAACATCACGTATCAATCCTTCCTGGTAAAACTGATCTACCGTTTCCGGACCGAGTCCATCAATATCCATAGCCCTACGGCTGATAAAATGTTCTATTTTTCCCTTGATCTGTGGGGGGCAAGCGGCATCATTGGTACAATAATAAGCAGCTTCACCTTCATAGCGCACCAATTTACTGCCACACTCGGGGCAATAAGTAATAAACTTTACTTTATCACCTATCATAATACGGGCGTTCTTGTCCACACCTACAATTTTTGGAATAATCTCGCCCCCTTTTTTCTACATAAACCATATCGCCGATATGCAAATCCAGCCCTTCTATGATGTCTGCATTATGGAGTGAAGCACGCTTTACCACGGTTCCGGATAGCTGTACGGGATCCAGATTGGCCACCGGAGTCACAGCACCTGTTCTTCCCACTTGATAGGTCACCTTGTTCAAACGGGTAAGTGCCTGTTCGGCCTGAAACTTGTATGCAATGGCCCATCGGGGTGATTTTGCCGTAAAACCCAAATTACGCTGCTGTCGCAAAGAATTCACTTTCAGTACTATTCCGTCCGTAGCTACAGGCAGATTCTTACGCTCCACATCCCAGTATTTGATGAAATCAAATACTTCCTGCAATGTTTTGCATTTGCGAGTAAGATCAGAAATTTTAAATCCCCATTTCTCCGCTTCTTTCAAATTTTTGCATAATGACCGTCGCACGGCAAATTATCTCCAAGCAAATAATAAAGGTATGCATCCAGCTTGCGGGATGCCACAATGGCAGAATTCTGCAACTTCAATGTTCCCGAAGCTGCGTTGCGGGGAATTTAGCGAACAACGGTTCTTCGCGGGCTTCTCGTTCTTTGTTCAATTCCTCAAACACCACCCAAGGCATCAAAATCTCCCCACGAATTTCAAATGCTTCAGGATACCCCTTTCCATGCAACACCAAAGGGATACTGCGGATGGTCTTCACATTGCCTGTCACATCATCTCCTTGCACGCCATCACCACGCGTCACAGCACGCACCAATTTCCCGTTCTCGTAAGTCAGCGAAATAGAAGTACCATCGTATTTCATTTCACAACAAATCTCAAAATCTTCGTTCAAGGACTTCTTTACCCTGTCATAAAACTCGGTTACTTCCGTTTCCGAATAGGTGTTAGTCAATGAAAGCATGGGATATTTATGTACCACCTGCATGAAGTTTTTGTTTATATCACTTCCCACACGCATACTGGGCGAGTTCTCATCTCTATGTTCCGGATGTTTTTCTTCCAGATCCTGAAGTTCACGCATCAGCTTGTCAAACTCCTGGTCTGTAATCTCAGGCGCATTCAATACATAATAATTATAGTTATGTCGATGAAGCTCCTCGCGCAATTGGTCTATTCTTTCTATTTCTGTCATATATATAAAGGTAGTTTTCCCGCAAAATAGCTACTTTTTGAATGAAAAACACCTTCCGGCAAAGAGGAATTTGCTACTTTTGCAAAAAATAACCGAATATGAGAATAGACATCATTACCGTTTTACCCGAGATGCTGGAAAGCTTCTTCAACTGCTCTATCATGAGCCGCGCGCAGAAAAAAGGAATTGCAGAAATACATATACATAATTTACGCGATTATGCATACGACCGTTATCGCAAAGTAGATGATTATCCCTTCGGTGGATTTGCCGGTATGGTGATGAAGATTGAACCAATAGACCGATGCATCTCAGCTTTGAAAGCAGAACGCGAGTACGATGAAATTATATTTACATCTCCAGATGGAGAACAGTTTAACCAGCCGATGGCCAACTCACTTTCACTCGCAAAAAATTTAATTATTCTATGTGGTCATTTTAAGGGTATAGACTATAGAATACGTGAACATTTCATTACGAAAGAAATCAGTATCGGTGACTATGTTTTGACAGGTGGGGAGTTGGCTGCCGCCGTTATCGCCGATGCCGTAGTTCGTATTATTCCCGGGGTCATTTCTGACGAACAATCGGCATTGTCCGATTCTTTTCAAGATAATCTGTTAGCAGCTCCTGTATATACCCGTCCTGCAGAATACAAAGGATGGCAAGTTCCCGATGTGTTGTTATCCGGACACGAGGCAAAGATTAAAGAATGGGAGCTTCAGCAGTCATTAGAAAGAACACAGCGGCTAAGACCCGATTTGCTAAAATAAAAAAGTATATATAAAAAAATTAAAGAGATAAAAGCCTTATGATGAACATGGCTTTTACCTCTTTGCTTTTGTTTATATCATACCTGAAAAGATGTTCTCTCTTTAATATAACCTAAGTCCATCTTCCTTTTCCTTATATATTGATAAAGCTTTTTCAAGTGTTTTTCTAGTCCATTTTTTCAAAAACAAGCCATTTCATCGAAAAAAATTAATTGAAGTTATCATTTTATACCCATGCAATAAGTTGTAACAACAACCATTTTTATACTCGTTCTATCTAGAGAAGGTTATAAAAAAGGGCCCTGCAAGAAATGCTTCAATTTATTCATCTACACTCTCGCAGGGCTATAATTTAAAAGATAAAATTTTCAGATTTCTAAAGCGCCTATTATATCTTTTACAGATGTATATCCATGACGTTCCAAATAGTCATTTATTCCTTCTGAAACTTTGACAGTAATAGCTGGGTCTATGAAGTTGGCAGTACCTATCTGTATTGCGGTGGCACCTGCCAACATAAACTCCACAGCATCCTTCCAGCCCATGATCCCCCCTAGTCCAATGACAGGAATATTTACTGCTTTAGCGACTTGCCATACCATACGCAATGCGATTGGTTTCACAGCTGCACCACTCATGCCGCCGGTAATAGTGGAAAGTACAGGCCGACGCTTTTCAGCATCGACAGCCATCCCCAGCAGGGTATTGATCAGAGATACACTGTCCGCACCGGAAGCCTCGGCCGCACGTGCTATTTCTGTGATGTCTGTCACATTGGGAGATAATTTTACGATCAGCGTCTTTTTATACACATTACGTACAGCTTTTACAACCTCGGAACACCCGCATGCGGAAACCCCGAAGGCCATACCGCCCTGCTTTACATTAGGGCATGAGATATTCAATTCTATAGCGGGAATATTATCCAGATCATTGATGATTTCGGCAGTCTTCACATAATCCTCTACAGCAGATCCGGATACATTAACGATCATATTAGTATGGATATCCCTTATCTGTGGATAGATATGTTCAACAAAATAATCTACCCCTTTATTCTGTAACCCTACCGCATTAAGCATCCCCATAGGGGTCTCTGCCATACGTGGGTAAGGATTACCCTCACGATGATGAAGGGTAGTCCCTTTTACAATGATGCCACCAATTTTTTCGAGGTCTACAAAGTCCTCAAATTCTTTTCCGTATCCAAAGGTACCCGATGCTGTCATAACCGGGTTACAAAGCTTTAAATCGCCGATATTTACACTTAAATCTGCCATAATAGTTTCTTTATATTAAATACAGGACCCTCTTTACAAACACACAAATGCCCTTCGTCCGTGTTCTCCACACAGCATAAGCATGCACCGACACCACAAGCCATCCTATTTTCCAGTGAAACCTCACATTCTATTCCATGAACTTTGGCGTATTTAGCTACCGAAATCATCATGGGTTTTGGACCACAGGTGTATATCATATCAAACCGATCTGTATGCAAGATGCTATGCTGTGTCACATAGCCTTTCTCGCCCATACTTCCATCTTCAGTTGTTGTATACACCTTACCTAATTTCTCAAAATACTCCAGCTGCAACAGATCTTTGGATGAACGTGCGCCTAGCAGGAAAGCAGGCGTACATCCCATTTTCACTAACTCAGCACCGAGCATCAACATCGGGGCGGTACCCACACCACCGCCAACCAGTAGCGGCTTTACCTTTGTCACATTCCGGGGCATTGTAAATCCATTGCCGAGAGGCATCACCACATTAACAATATCTCCTTGTTTCACAGTGGCTAGTTTGCGAGTGCCATCGCCAACTAATTGCACCAGGAACCAAACTTCATTGGTTGTTTTATCCACATAATTAATAGAAATAGGACGGCGGAGAAAAGTTGTATTGGAACCGTCAATACGTATCTCAGCAAACTGACCCGGCAGCATCTCGGGCAATGGGTTGGCATGAGTCAATTTTATCAGAACATAATTGGCATGCAATTTTATGTTCTGTGTAACCACAAGGTCTAAAATATATTTTTTCATGAAATAAATTGGGTAAATTCGTTTTCTATGCAAAGATACACGAATTTACCCAAATCTTATTCTGCTAACCGGCATTTTAGTGGATTCCCACCCTAATTTTCAGGCTTGAACGTTTCATAAGTCCCATTATCAAAGAATATTCTTATTTCAGTGAATTTTTTTGGCAGGTATTTCCACATACTTAATTTCCTCACGCACAATCTCTTTAGGAGAATAAAGTGGTGTTTTAACCTCATTTTCCTTGCGATATTCCGGAGAAACTGGACGTTCGGGCGTAAATAATGAATTCTCATCAAACAAAGAAGGCGTATAATGAATGTTATTGTCTGAATCAACATCCGTTTCCATTTGTCCTTCACCATAGAGTAACCAGTCTAAACTGATATAGTCACACGCTTTGTGTATTTTCATGACGACTTCCAAGCTAGGATTATTCCTACCACTAAGAATATGGGAAAGAGAGGAAGGTGAAATTCCAATCTTCTCTGCAAATTGAGCTGCAGTCATATCTTCTTTCTGGATTATTTGAGCGATTCTTTCCTTCATTTACAAAAGTATAAGGCAAAATTTACAGATACAAAAGTAATTAATATAATTCATAAATGCAAATTTACAATATAGAAATGTACATCTTACAAAAGTAAAGTATGAGTATATTATTGGAAATAAATTAAGATTTACACACGTAAACCGCTCCTAAAAATACTATAATTATCACTTTATGCATGACTATATAAAATACTGATTATCTATAATATATACACAACAAAATGATATATTTACAAATAAATATGATTATATAAGTAAATAAAATGCATACAAGTTATTAACCACTTTATCGACAAGATATAAAACACTGGTTTCAAGCATATTATCGCAATAAAATAAGAGATAAATAATTATTCATATACATTTATATATGTAATCTTCACTCTTGACTACTACCTTGTTTACATTTGTATTATTTTCATTGTAAACCTGCAAAGCTTATAATATCTCCTATATTAGGAAAGTTTACAGATGTAAGATTACAAAATTAAATTATAATTATTTCTAAAAGTGAATTTTCTCTGTTTTACGCTCCAGCTTGATCCTATGAATATTTTGTTTTCCTATTTTACAAGTATCAATGTATTTTTCATGGTAAAGACAAGAACTCCCCATCCAAGTTTTAGCCCATTTTCGCTTTATGGGATTCATAAGATAATGAGAATCATAGAATACACGATAAGAAAACAAAGTATGGATTCAAAATTTAAACTAACGTATGAATTTACAAAAAATAAATTGTCGCTGTTTACTTGCTTCATCTGCATTCTTTCCATTCCCATTCTTCTTATTCATTTTACTCCGAAAAGGCTAAATACTGCCATTATTCATGTACAAACAGACATTCCCTTTAAAATACGCGATTCTAAGAAGGCGAAAAAATGGTCTATCAATCTAGGAATAAGCAAGTTAATACTATTTTTCTCATCATCCATCTCTCATCATCTAGAAAAATAGAGAACAAAAACATAACTGTAGCATTAAATGAGGTAATAATAAAAGTATGAATGTAAAATATTATTCTCAATTGAGTCATCAACAGGATTTCTGCTAAGAGAAAGGATAAAAAGAATCCCGACACTTAAAAAAAGCAAAAGCATCGGGATAGCGGAATCTTGTTTGACCTCGTTAGTTAATGAAGAATTTTGTATACAAGTTCTCGCAGCAAATCTCCATCCTCCAAAGATGGATTACCCACTCCTTTTGATTTTGCATCACAGTAACGAATCTCACCAATAATTTGCATCACCTTTACTCCGCTATATTTTCTCATAGCAGCCATATAGTCTTTAGATTGCCATGGTGATTTAAGCCCCAGCTGATTGGCTATACCCTGCTCTGACTTATCAGGAGCATAATATGCAAGCATCAAATTAGAGAAGAAATTGAATAACACAGACAAGGTCATTTGCAAAGGATTTGTTTTGGGGTTCTCCTCAAAATATTTTATTATCTGATTAGCCTTGAAAACATCCTTTGCCACCAAAGCATTCCTAAGTTCAAAATTATTATAATCCTTACTTATGCCAATGTTACGTTCTATCTGTTCAGGAGTAATTCGCTTTTGCTCTCTTGGAAGCGTGATAATTAATTTTTCCAACTCTCCGGCCATACGGCTTAAATCTGCTCCAACAAATTCCGCCATCATTTCTGAAGCCTTAGGCTCTATTTCTACCGAACGACGTTTCAAGTAAGAAGATATAAAGCCAGGAAGCTGAGCATCCTTAATCTTTTTCGATTCGAAAAGGACACCTACTTTCTCTATTTCAGCTGCCAATTTTTTTCTTCTATCCAATGTACCATGTTTATGGCATAACACCAGAATTGTAGAATCCAAAGGTTTCTGGAGATAATAAGCAAGCTCTTCAATATTCTTTATATTCTGAGCTTCTTTTACTATTACAACTTGATATTTGGACATCATGGGATAACGCTTGGCTGCATTGATAACAGTCGCGATATCTGTATCAGCCCCATAGACAATAGTCTGATTGAATTCTTTTTCATTTTCATTTAACACCGTTTGTGCTATATACTCAGATATCCGATCTATATAATAAGATTCTTCACCCATTAGATAATAAACAGGCTTATAGATACGGTTTTTCAGTTCACGGGCTATTTCTTCGTATGTTGTTTCTTTTGCCATACACAGTAAAATTACCAGTCAAATTTTAAGTGCTTGACTGTTTTCTTTTCCTCAATAATCATTTGTAATGAAGCAATACCAATCTCCACATGCTCCTCTACATATTGCTGCGTTACAATACTGTCGCTTTTCTCCGTCTTCACCCCTTCAGGAATCATCGGCTGGTCGGATACCAGAAGTAATGCTCCAGTAGGAATATGATTGTAAAAACCGGTAGTAAACAGCGTAGCCGTTTCCATATCCACACACATGGCACGCGTTTTAAGGAGATACTTTTTAAACCCCTCATCATGCTCCCATATACGGCGGTTGGTAGTATATACCGTTCCGGTCCAATAATCGCGGGCATGGTCGCGGATAGCCGACGAGACGGCACGCTGCAACATAAATGCAGGTAACGCAGGTACCTCAGGCGGATAATAATCATTGGATGTTCCTTCTCCACGAATAGCTGCAATGGGCAGAATCAGATCTCCCAACTTATTTTTCCTATCTATGCCCCCACATTTACCTAAAAACAAACATGCTTTAGGCTGGATGGCCCCTAGCAAATCCATAATGATAGCAGCATTGGGACTTCCCATGCCAAAATTAATAATAGTGATTCCTTCCGCATGTGCCGAAGTCATATTGGCATCACGTCCTAGTACCGGCACATTAAATTTGTCGGCAAAAATGTTCCACATATTTATTGAAATTGGTCAGAAGGATGTATTCTCCGAAATCATTCAAGCTTCTTTTTGTGTAGCGGGGAAGCCAGTTTGCTACAATTTCCTCTTTTGTTTTCATAATCTTTTGTATTTTTGCATCGGTTATTACCGAGTTACACTTATGCAAATTTACTAAATGTTATCATTAAACTTACCATCCTACGAAATTAAAATCGCGGAGCGAAATGGAAAAAATGTTATTTTCGATATGCTCCGCAAGAGATATGTCGCCCTTACTCCGGAAGAATGGGTAAGACAACATTTTGTTCATTACCTGACGGATTATAAAGGATATCCGAAGGGATTACTGGCCAACGAAATACAACTAGACTTAAACGGAACTAAAAAAACGTTGTGATACTGTGCTCTACAACAAAGATCTAAGTGCCAAACTGATTGTGGAGTACAAAGCTCCACATATAGAAATCACACAAACAGTATTTGATCAGATAACCAGGTATAACATGGTTCTGAAAGTTGATTATCTGATTGTCAGCAACGGATTGAATCATTACTGCTGCCATATTGATTACAATACAAAAACATATCTTTTTCTACCAGAGATTCCCCACTATTCAGAACTGTAGATATATAAAAAACATTCTAAGCAACATCTCCTTACAAGATCTTGCTCAGAATGTGATGAAATTCTTTTTCCACAAAGAAAAAGATACTGCTTCAGGCGATATTATCTCTTGACAGTTTCCAAGTGCTGTTCAGCAATCACACCTGCCAATTCAGGATCAATCATGATACGACCACAATATTCACATACGATAATTTTCTTACGCATACGGATATCAAGCTGTTTCTGGGGCGGAATCTTGTTAAAACAACCACCACATGCATCACGCTGAACATACACAATTCCCAACCCATTTCGAGAATTTTTACGGATACGTTTAAACGCCTGCAACAGACGCGGTTCGATAGTTGTTTCCAATACTTTTGCTTTCTCTCTCAGCTTTTCTTCTTCCTGCTTGGTTTCAGAAACAATTTCTTCCAATTCGGATTTCTTCGCTTCCAAGTCCTTCTTTCTTTCATCCAAGTCTTGATTACTGTGCTCTATCTCCTCGCTCTTTGCTTTTTCCGCTGCAATATATTCCTTTATGCGTTTCTCGCAAAGCTCGATTTCCAATGACTGGAATTCAATTTCCTTTGTCAACACATCATATTCGCGATTATTACGCACATTATCCTGCTGAGCTTTATATTTTTCAACAGAAGTCTTAGCTGTCTCAATTTCAATTTTCTTAGTCGCAATGTTTGATTTCAGTTCCTCGATATCAGCTTTAATTTTCTCGATACGAGTACTCAAACCGGCGACCTCATCTTCAAGGTCTTGAACTTCAAGAGGAAGTTCCCCTCTCAGGGTCTTAATCTTATCGATTTCAGACAACATGGTCTGCAACTGATACAAAGCCTTCAGCTTTTCTTCCACTGTTAATTCGCTCGGGTCTTTCTTTGCTTCTCTAGCCATAGTTTTTTCTTACAAATATTTAATAGGATTTGTATTTACCCGGGTTATCTGGACTTCCAGTTCCGGAAACATCTCCTGCATGATTGAATAAAATATTTCTTTTGTATACTGCTCACTCTCATAATGACCTACTTCAGCTACCAGAATATTATTCTCGTAATTGAAATAATCATGATATTTCACTTCACCCGTGATAAATACATCAGCATCGGCACTTACCGCTTTAGGCAATAAAAATGCTCCAGCACCACCGCATAACGCTACTTTCTGTATCAAACGACCAGATAAACGAGTATGTCGCAGACAGCCCACTTCGAACGTCTTCTTGATGCGTTTCAAGAAATCCAGTTCGGTTTCAGGTTCTTCCAATTCTCCGATCACCCCCGAACCTACTTGTGTCCAAGTATTTTTCAACGGATAAAATCAAAACCGGTTCTTCATAAGGATGTGTTGCCAATAATGCTTTTACCGCCATAGCCTTTTTAAAAACCCGGAAGAATCGTTTCTATACGCACCTCGGACTCCTTATGCAATTCGCCTATTTCTCCACAGAACGGACTGGCTCCTTTCTGCGCACGGAAAGTCCCCTCACCTTCCAAATTATAGCTGCATGAATCATAATTACCTATGCAACCACAACCGGCTTCAAATAAAGCTTTTCTCACTCTATCAGCCTGTGCATCCGGCACAAAAGTTACAAGCTTCAATAAATATTCTTCTTTCGGGTCTAATATGCGTACATTTCTGAGACCTATCTTTTCAGCTATTTTATAATTGACACCTCCGGGTGCATTATCCAGATTGGTATGTGCCGAATAAATGACAATATCATTTTTAATGGCTTTCAAAACACACCGTTCAATGTAATCCCGACCAATAATAGATTTATAACCTTTAAATATAAGTGGATGATGTGATATAATCAGGTTGTATCCCAACATGACAGCTTCATCCACAACAGCTTCAGTAACGTCCAGACACAACAAAGCCCCTGTTGCTTCCGCTTCTGTCAGTCCAACTTGCAATCCGGCATTATCAAATCCGTCTTGCAAAGGCAGAGGCGCGAACCTTTCAAGGGCACTTACTATTTCCTTAAATTTTCATTCGTTCGCGTAAAATTTGATTGCAAAGATAATCAATCCATTTGAATTTAAAAAGCAACCAAGCTAATTTTTATACTTTCCCACTTTATCATTTTATTTTTCAAAGCATAACGTTCGTCAACAACACGGTCTGTCGGAAAAAAAGTAAGATGAATACGCCATCCGCCCGAATGAAACGTAAATTTGCGGGCTGATATTCCTGTTTCTATCAGAGCTAGTTTATCAATGATAAATGCTTTAATATCTACAGGAAATTCCTCTCCTTCATACATTATATCCGCAGTGACAAAGAAACCGGGAGTTGATAATTCTGCTATATATTTCCAAATTTGCTCATTCATGTTTTTCTATTTTATTGAAAGAAATATATAATGTATACAAAGCAAGGAAAGACCCTACTTCCGTTTGGTATCCTTATGAACTCGTAACAACCGGCCATAACTGTCGAATGATTTCCGTGAAGCCAGAAAAATGGTCATCATTAGTGAAAGCATAGATGCCACCACAGTTATAACTACAATCATAATCTGATATTTGATAGCCACATGTGGCGAACTTCCTCCCAATATCTGCCCAATCATAGTTCCCGGCAATGCAACAAGCCCTGTTACTGCCATATTGGCAATGCCCGGACTGAACGCTTTAATAAGAGCCTGACGCACAAATGGAGCTATCGCCTCATTACGGGTAGCGCCATTCCCCAACAGAAAATAATAAAGTTGCTGTTCCCTACGCAATCCGGCATAGTAAGTATTTAATCCTATCACATTCACTCCCAACATATTCCCCATGATTATACCAAAAACCGGAATAAAATACTGGGCACTGAAGATGTTATCCAACTTTAATACAAAGCCAAGGAAATAAAGTCCGACAAGCACCACTGTTACAAAAAAACCGATAGAAATAGGAATCATCAAAATTCCGCGTTTTAACCGCGTACGCGTCAAAGCCGTTTCAGCAGCCACCCCAACCATGATGATCACCCACAAAAAATTAATAAACGGATTGTTCCATTCAAACAGAAAACGAAGATAAGCCCCAATCAAAAACAACTGTATAATCATACGTACTGTGCCTATCAGAACCGGTTTAAGCAAGCCCGTCTTGAAACGCCATAAAAATAAACCGGAATAAGCATCAGCAGCAATCCTACTCCCAAACTGCCATAGTCTATATCAATTGTTCCCATCAGTCAGATTATAAAGTAAATACCTTGTCGCATCCGGCAGCAAACTGTTTGTCA
>ENA-OPYU01000160-OPYU01000160.1-human-gut-metagenome-genome-assembly--contig:-NODE-160-length-26853-cov-6.728167_pt1 | contig 26853 bp, 20 predicted proteins | sample MGYA00242637_ERZ504482 | MGnify/ENA primary metagenome ERZ504482 (study PRJEB26092, sample SAMD00036237) | human gut metagenome | host: Homo sapiens | study: EMG produced TPA metagenomics assembly of... | reverse complement strand
TACCCACTTTTACTCTATTCTGCAAGACTTTCCACTAAAAATCTTTATAAAATACAGGAATATTTTAAGAAATAGGAATATCTATATATTCTTTACCTCACAAACAACTATAGAAAGCCCTTAAAAGCCTATTAAAGTCAGTAATTACTTTCATTATATATCTTATATATAATAGTATAAATAACATCGACAAAGCAAGGTTTATAACAGATGAAACGCACTTTATTCTCTATAAAAAGTAAAAACAAAAATCTAACACTCTCCTTTTATATAACATCTCAAGTCAGTAAGGATTAACAATCATCACATAAAATCATGTCACTTATTTTCCGGTTGAAAAAATCTTTTAATCGTCCTAAACAGGGGCATTTTTATTGTTCACAACTAAGTATAATTTAACCTGTATAATCTATTATATCACTTCTATTAACCAAAGGTACAGAATACCATTTTACCAATCATATTTTACACCCATGTTACAATAATCTTCGATATCCTTGTACATCTTATCTATATATTTGGTTACCTTTGGACAAAAGTCACTATATTTGCGTTTATGAAAACATATACAAGCAATCACATCATAATTTTTTTTCGCCTACACATACGTCCGCGAAAATAGCCCGTGCCATCGGAGGAAGTATAGGTATGGGCAAAAGAATAGAAATAGATCTCACTACAGATGAGAATAGTAGCCCGATAGAAATCAAAGATTCTATCACGATCATTGCAGTTCCTGTGTATGCAGGAAGGGTAGCCCCAATAGCATTGCAACGGCTACGAAGATTAAGAGGCAACAATGCTCCGGCTATTTTAATCACTGTATATGGTAACCGCGATTACGAAGATGCACTAGTCGAATTGAGAGATGAAACTATTCAATTAGGGTTCACTCCACTGGCTGCCGGTGCCTTTATTGGTGAACACAGTTATAGCCGTCCTAACATGCCCATTGCAGAAGGTCGTCCGGATATTACCGATTTACAGACTGCGGAACAATTTGGGAAAGACTGTCTGACAAAACTGGAGAAAGATGAAATATTATCCGATTTTTACATAAAAGGAAATATACCTTATCGCTTTGTAGGCCCCTCTACTCCTGCCGCTCCAGTTTGCACAGAAGAATGTTTTGCCTGTGGCGAATGTATCGAAGTATGTCCTACTCATGCCATTGCTTTAAGCGATGAAGGAAAAATAGAAACAGAGATTACCAAATGCATCAAGTGCTGCGCTTGCGTAAAAGAATGCCCTAATGGTGCACGAGTTTTTGATACTCCTTACACTCCCATGCTGCACCAAAAATGTGCGGCACGCCGTGAACCTGAACTATTTATATAATGAATAACAGAGATAAAAGAGTCTTGGTAGGAATGAGTGGCGGAATAGATAGCTCCGCCACTTGCATCATGCTGCAAGAACAAGGATATGAAGTGGTAGGAGTTACCATGAGAACGTGGGATGTCCCTTCCCGCTTTTCCACCCCCGGTCAAGATGAACCTGATGATGTGCTGGAAGCAAAAGCCTTGGCAGAACGGCTGGGAATAGAACACCATGTAGCTGATGTGAGGAAAGAGTTCAAACAGATTATTGTAAAACACTTCATTGATGAGTATATGCAAGGAAGAACTCCCAATCCTTGTGTCCTTTGCAATCCGCTATTCAAAGAGCGAATTCTCTGTGAATGGGCGGACCAAACGAATTGTGCTCATATCTCTACCGGGCATTATTGCAGACTGGAAGAACGGAAAGGAAAACTGTATATCGTAGCGGGAGATGATCAGACAAAAGACCAATCCTATTTTCTATGGAAACTTCCTCAGGAGATACTTCAACGTTTTCTCTTTCCATTGGGAACTTATACCAAGCAGGAAGTACGGGAATATCTCCGACAAAAGGGATTCGAAGCGAAGGCTCGTGGAGGTGAAAGTATGGAAATCTGCTTTATAGAAGGGGATTACCGAAACTTTCTGCGTTCGCAATGCCCGGATATTGACACCCAAGTAGGACCGGGATGGTTTGTAAATAGTAAAGGAGTCAAGATAGGTCAGCACAAAGGCTTTCCTTATTATACAATAGGTCAACGGAAAAGGTTGGAAATCGCTTTGGGGCATCCTGCATACGTTCTACGCATCAATGCAGAAAAGAATACAGTCATGTTAGGGGACGCCGAGGAACTTAAAGCAGAATATATGTTGGTAGAAGACTATCATATCACAGAAATGCAGGATTTACTACAATGCAAGGACTTGTCAGTACGTATCCGCTATCGCAGCAAGCCTATTCCATGTCAAGTGCTCGTATTAGATGAAAAACAACTATTGGTCCGTTTCCTTTCCGAAGCATCCGCCATCGCTCCCGGACAATCAGCCGTTTTTTACGAGGGGAAACGAGTATTAGGAGGTGCATTCATAGCTTCACAGCGCGGCATCCGAAAAATTGCAGCAGATAACCAAGATAAATTTTAGATGATGAAAACATATATCGGATATCTTATTGTCATGTGCAACTTATTATTATGCAGTTGCCAACAGACAACAAGCAATCCTCGTTTCTACGACGAGGGCGTATCGCAAGAACTGGCAATACTGCGCAAACAGGAGATTAAAGAGTTGAAATATAAGCTATATTTCTCCATTCCTGAACAAAAATCAGTTCCGGTAAATGGAGAGATTGCCATTGAATTTAATCTGGATGCACCGCAAGAAATTATTCTCGACTTCAGAGAAAAGCCTGAAAAAATAAAATCGGTATCCGTCAATGGACAAACTGCCCGTTATGAATTCCATAACGAGCACATCATCCTACCTGAAAAAAATATAGTAGAAGGCAAAAATAATATCACTATCAAATTTATTGCCGGCAACCAGTCGCTAAACAGAAATGATGAATTTCTGTATACGCTATTAGTGCCCGACCGTGCCCGTACCTTATTCCCTTGTTTCGAACAGCCGAATCTGAAAGCCACATTTTCCCTACGACTGGATATACCAACAGCATGGAAAGCTGTTTCCAATACCTATATTACTAAAGAAGAAACAAAAGGCAACTGCAAAACGGTAACTTTTGCCCCAACTGAACCATTAAGCACTTATCTCTTTTCCTTTGTCACCGGTAAATTAGAACATCAAGAATATACAGAAGGCAATCGGAAAATCTCAGCATACTACCGCGAAACAGATTCTAAAAAAGTAGCCCAATTAGATACCATCTTCAAACAAGTGACCGCTTCGCTGAACTGGCTGGAAGAATACACCAATGTCCCCTACCCTTTTGCCAAATACGATTTTATTATCTTGCCGGGATTCCAATATGGAGGTATGGAGCACACAGGCGCCACCTTATATAATGACACGCAAATGTTCCTAAGCGAAAATCCCACTCCTGATGAAGAACTTCGCCGAACCCAATTAATCGCCCACGAAACCGCTCACATGTGGTTCGGCGATTTAGTAACGATGAACTGGTTTGATGATGTCTGGACTAAAGAGGTATTTGCCAATTATTTTGCAGCTCTGATTACCGAACCATTATTCCCACAAGTCAATCACCAGCTGAATTGGATGAAGACTTATACAGCCGCATCCTTGTCAGAAGACCGTACACCCGGAACCACTGCAATCCGGCAACCGCTAGATAACCTTCAAAATGCAGGATTAATTTATGGACAGATCATTTATAACAAAGCCCCTGTCATGATGGTAAAACTGGTGGAATTAATGGGAAAAGAAGCATTTCGGGAAGGGATTCAAGAATATTTAAAAACTTACGCTTACGCCAACGCTACTTGGGATGACTTGATACAAATTCTAAACAGTAAAACAGAGCAAGATCTAACCGCTTTCAGCGATGTATGGGTAAACCAAAAAGGAATGCCGATAATCAATTTCGAAGTATCCGGCAAACAGCTGACCATACATCAGCAAGACTCATATCAAAGAGGATTAAACTGGCCTCAAAAATTCAATATCACCCTTTGCGGAACAAGAGACACAACGATAGAAGCTAGCCTGACAGACAACTTATGCCGTATTACGTTACCCTTTACCCCCACCCGTATTTTGCCCAATACGGACGGAAGAGGATATGGTTTGTTTATTCCTGACAACAACAGTCTCCACTGGCTGCTGGAACATTGGCAAGAAATAGACAATGAAACAACCCGACAGGCAGTTTTAATGATGATGCATGAAAATTATCAAGCAAAAAGAATTCCGAATACTACATGGATGAATGCATTACTCAACGGAATACATTGTGAAAAGAACCCGTTGATAGCTTCGACATTAACCAATTACTTGTCCTCTCCTCTGCAAGAGACATCTTCGGTAGAACGTGATAAAATAGAAAATGAGCTTTATAGACTCAGCTATTCTCATCCGATTCCTTCTTGTCGCATCCAGTTATTACGCCTTCTAATTACAGAAACAGCAAGTCCGGCTATGATTCAGTGCCTTTATTCCTTATGGGAAACCGAAAGAGTCCAACAATTAAATGAAAAAGATTACACTACATTGGCCTACGAACTGGCCTTGCGTATACCTGAACAAGGAAAAGAAATACTTAAGACACAGCGCCAACGCATCCACAATCCGGACCGTCTACGTCAATTCGATTTCATATCACGTGCGATGACTGCCGATACTTTAAAATTGGACAGTTTGTTCCAATCTTTATTGCAAGCGGAAAACAGAAGGATTGAGCCCTGGGCAGCTACGACCTTAAGCTATCTGAATCATTCTACAAGAAAGGATTATGCGGTGAAATATATCCGTCCGGCATTAGAAGAACTAACAGAGGTTCAACGTACCGGAGATATCTTTTTCCCCCGCAATTGGGTCGGGGCTTTATTAAGGAATCACGATAGCGAAGCGGCCTACAAAGCAGTAGAAACTTTTTTATCGGTTTATCCCGACTATTCTCCTTTATTAAAGAACAAAATACTGCAAGCGGCTTATCCTCTCTACAGGAAATATGCAGATAAAGGAAAAATAAGCTGAAAGAGTCAAGGGTTCATTACACCTTGATAGACGGCATGGCGTAATGTACCCTTTTCATCATCGCTATCATAATCCCAGTACATAGCCCCCAGCATCCCTTTCTGATGCAGGAACTGACACTTGAATGCGATGGATTGGGCATTTTCATAATTAACGACCACATGTCCTTGCGAATTTACCATATAAGGAACTTGTGCCGCACTATCCCAACAACTCTGTAAAGAATCCAAAGCGATAATATGACGATAATCCAATAATTCTGGAGCTTCATTAGTCCCATGCCCATAGAACGGAATACCCAATACCAAGCGTCCGACAGGAAAACCTGCGGCAACATGGGCGGCAACCGCATCCTCGCAAGACCATTCCTCAGCCATTTCCGAACGGTACAAGGCCGAATGGTGATTAGGAGATTCCTCCATATCGTATGTCATGATATTGACATAATCCACATAAGGTTCGACAGCCCTTAAATTGTAATATTTGGCACCTGCCTGTGTAGCAATGGTCAGCAGTTTGTCTTTACCGATAGCATGGCGTACATCCTTCATCAACAAAGAAAAGTTATCAGTATCCTCCGGCGAAAAAGATACACCGGCAGTTCCTATACCGGGATATTCCCAATCTATATCAATTCCGTCCAAATCAAACTGGTCTATCACCCGTTTACAATCTGCAGCAAACGCCATACGTGTACTATCTGTCTGTGCCATCTCACTAAACCTACTGCTTCCCCATCCGCCTACAGACAGCAAAACTTTCAAAGACGTTTTTTTTTCACGCAGCCCCACCACCATTTGCAAACGTGGTTCATTATCTATACGTATTCCTTTGAAATTATCTGTAACATGCCCAAATGCATAATTAATATGGGTCAAACATGCCGGATCGGGCGTACTTTCTCCCCATGAAGTGACATATGCCAGAACCACATATTTCGACTCATTCTCCGCTACCTTAATCTGCGAAGACCGCTTTTTGTCCTGACAAGCAACCACCAGTAGCAAAAAGAAAAGACCTGCTATTAATTTAAAGGTTCTCATACATAATAAAAGAGTTTAAAACAATGAGAGCTATTCGATTTATTTGTAACCGGCAGCAAACTCTTTTGAAATCGAATTATTCAAACTCATACAAACATCGGCACTGAAATCCTTTCCACAACGAATCACATGGTCCCAGTCATCTTCCGACAGTTCATCCAAATCATCCCGACGGATACGATATTTTAGCAATCCGAAAACTACTCCGGCGTTAAAATTATCTCCGGCTCCCACTGTACTGACAGTCTGCAAAGGATCCACTTCATAATGCTTTTTTATATTCTTTGTATACAGGCGAATTCCTTTTCCACCGTGCGTGCAAATAAAATGCGGACAATAAAATTCAATCTTACTTTTATAAACCTTATCCGCATCTGTCAAACCAAACATATTCTCAAAATCCTCAACGGAGCCACGAATAATATCAGCATATTCAAAATTCTCAAGAATAACAGGAAGCAGCTTTATCGCCTCGTTCTTGTGAGTACTGCGGAAATTCACGTCATAATAAATGATAGCCCCTTTTTCACGAGCTTTATCCAACAGTTCTTTTACTTTATCACGCAATTGAGGCGTTACAGCATAATAAGAGCCGATCATCACAATGTCATCCCGATGTATTTCAGGCATTGTCACATCCAGCCTCAACCGTGGATAATCTTTATAAAAAAGATATTCAGCATCATTCTGTTCATTCAGAAAAGCTAAAGACACAGGTGACTTTCCTTCAGGAAACACATTCACATGATCTGTGCTTACTCCATTCTCTCGCATAAACTTCAGAATGATATCGCCCACTTTGTCATTTCCCGTTTCACTGATAAAAGTTACATTGACTCCCAAACGCCCCAATGAAATAATTCCATTGAAAACCGAGCCACCGGGAACTGCTGCCGTAGGTTGGCTATCTTTAAAAAGAATATCCAGAATGGTTTCACCTATACCTATTACTTTTCTCATTTTTATATTTACGATTTATATACATAAAACCGGAACACAAATGACACAAATCCTTTAATAAAATTCTATTTGCATTATTTGTGTTCTTTGCCTTCCAGTTGGTTCTATTTTATTTTACTTACTTAACTCACGTGAACGCTCACCTAAGTATCCTCCATGATGACGTTTACTATACTCTTCGATGGTAAAACCGGTCTTTTTCATGGTTTCCACTACCAAAATATCACCTATCACAGTCATAACCGTAGTTGAAGTTGTGGGGGTCATACCCAGAGCACACACTTCATCAGGATGCCCTGTACACAAGCAAATATCAGATTCTCTAGCCAATGGACTATCCGCATTTCCGGTAATAACAATATATTTCAACTTCGGGTTCAAATTATGTGCAAGTTGTGTCAGTTCCACAATTTCACGGGTTTTTCCTGAATTAGAAATCAGAAGCAGCAAATCATTCTCCTGCAAAATCCCCAAATCCCCATGTTGGGCTTCACTGGGATGTAAAAACACTGCCGGAATACCTGTAGAGCAAAAAGTCGTAGCTATATTCATAGCTATCTGTCCAGCCTTACCCATACCGGTAGTCACCAGCTTTCCTTTTTTACGGTGTATTTGCTCAACAATCAATTCCACTGCTTTCTCATAAGCATCAGTTATAGGAATATTCAAAACAGCCTGAGCCTCTTTCTGCAACAATTCGTGTATAGATGTCATCATAATAGGTTACATGAATATTATTTAAGTAGTTCGGTTAGTTCTCTCAAGTCATTGGCAACAGCAAAATAACTGTTCAACGGATGATGGGCAAAATGCTGCCTCTCCAATCCGGCCAAAAAGTCGATAATGCCATTCCAAAAGCCATTTATATTATAAAAAATTACTTTTTTACGATGATAGTCCAGCGTAGCGGCCGCCATTACATGAAAAACCTCATCCAGTGTACCCACTCCTCCCGGCAAAGCTATCACTACATCCGACTCATTCAACATCACATCTTTACGGTCACTCAAATTATCCGTACGGAAAGTCACATCCACCAAATCGCTGGCTCGTCCACGTTCTTCCAATTTGGTCGGAATAACTCCCATTATCATCGAACCGTTGTCTTTGGCTGCCTTGGCAATACATTCCATCAATCCGATATTAGCACCTCCATACACTAACGTCTTCTTGTTTTGTCCCATCCAAACGCCCAACTCACGTGCTTTTTCAAAAAACACAGGCTCTATATTCTCGGATGCGGAACAGAAAATAGCAATTTTATCCATCATCTTGTTTTCTGTTAGTAAATACAAATATCTGCATTTTTTGAAGAACGGCAATAACTTTTGTTGTATTTTTGCCAACCGAAACTTATTTGAAGCAAAAAACAATGTCATACAATACTTTCACCTTGCCTAACGGGCTGCGCATTATTCACGCTCCCAATCAGTCTAATGTAGCCTATTGCGGCTTTGCCGTCGATGCCGGAACCCGTGATGAAAACGAACAAGAACAGGGAATGGCCCATTTCGTGGAACACCTTATCTTTAAAGGAACACAAAAAAGACATGCATGGCACATCCTGAACCGCATGGAAAATGTAGGCGGAGATTTAAATGCATATACAAATAAGGAAGAAACAGTGATATACAGTGCTTTCCTGGTAGAACACTTCTCACGGGCAGCAGAATTGCTGGCAGATATTGTATTTCACAGCACCTTCCCACAACATGAGATTGACAAAGAAGTGGAAGTGATTATTGATGAAATACAAAGTTATGAAGACAGTCCGTCAGAACTGATTTTTGATGATTTTGAGGAATTGATATTTCCCGATCATCCTTTGGGAAGAAATATTTTGGGAAAACCGGACTTATTGCGTAGTTTCAAAAGCAAACATGCCTTGAATTTCACTTCCCGTTTTTACAAAGCTACCAATATGATCTTTTTCATTCAAGGCAATATAGACTTTAAAAAAGTGATACGCACCATAGAGAAAGTGACAGCCGACATCCCTTTTTTCCATTACTGAACGCCAACGGACAGAACCTTTTCTCTATATTCCTAAGGCATTGACACTGAATAAAGAAACACATCAAGCCCATGTAATGATAGGCAGCCGAGGATATAATGCATATAATGAAAAACGAACCGGACTTTACCTGCTTAACAATCTGTTGGGCGGACCTGGTATGAACAGCCGGCTAAACGTTTCCTTGCGCGAACGCCGGGGGCTGGTCTATAACGTAGAAGCCAATCTGACCTCATACACAGACACAGGAGTGTTCTGCATCTATTTCGGAACTGATCCGGAAGATGCAGACCGTTGCATCGGACTAGTTCATAAAGAATTGAAAAAACTGCGTGACAGCAAACTAAGTTCCTCACAACTGAATGCTGCAAAAAAACAAATCATCGGACAAATAGGGGTTGCCGGAGACAATTTTGAGAACAATGCATTGGATATCGGGGAAAAACTTTCTTACACTATGGTAAATTTGAAGGTCCGGAAGAAGTATTCAAACGGATAGAAATGCTGACAGCAGAACATTTATGGGATATCGCCAATGAAATGTTCGATGAAAATTATCTTTCAACCCTGATATACCTATAAAAACAGGAAATCACCCTAAATTTCAAACATTACATTTCTCACAAATAAAAATCTAATTGTATTTTTGTAGAAATACCTTTAACTAATATCATTAATTTATGAAGAAACTTCAGCTATGCATTTTAGGAAGCCTATTCGCAGCTTCCTTACAGGCACAGAGTACAGATTACACCAAAGGATTGAGCATCTGGTTTGATACCCCTAATAATTTGGACGGACGCGCTTCCTGGTATTCTCCTGTAACAGACAAAGCGTGGGAAAACAACTCACTCCCCATAGGAAACGGCAGTTTGGGAGGCAATGTTATGGGATCTATAGCGGCAGAACGAATCACTTTAAACGAAAAGACACTATGGCGTGGAGGACCAAACACAGAAAAGGGAGCAGCTTATTATTGGAACGTAAATAAAGAGTCAGCACACCTATTACCCGAAATCCGCCAAGCATTTACAGACGGCAACCAGAAAAAAGCAGAAGAACTTACCTGCAAAAATTTCAACGGACTAGCCGATTATGAGCCAAGCCGTGAAACACCTTTTCGCTTCGGCTCCTTTACTACATTAGGAGAAGCTTACATCGAAACCGGTTTAAGTGAGATCGGTATGACCAATTATAAACGCATCCTGTCTCTTGACTCGGCCATGGCAGTAGTCAGTTTTCGCAAAGATGAAGTGAACTACGAGCGTAAATACTTTGTTTCCTACCCCGACAGCGTGATGGTGCTGAAGTTCACAGCCGACCGTCCCGGTATGCAAAACCTGATATTCAGCTATGGCAGCAACCCTGAAGCCATAGGTGATATCAAAGCAGATGGCCCCAATCGTTTACTCTACACCGGTTGCCTCAAAAACAACCAAATGAAATTTGCTCTCCGCATACAAGCCATAAACAAAGGAGGAAGCCTGAACACGACTGATGGCAAATTCATTGTTCGCAATGCGGATGAAGTCATTTTTCTGCTGACCGCAGATACCGATTATAAACTCAACTTCAATCCAGACTTCAAAGACCCCAAGACGTATGTCGGTCCTGATCCGGAACAAACAACCCTAGCCATGATGGACGCTGCCGCCGCCAAAAGTTACAACGAGTTATGCGAACGGCACAAAACGGACTATACCCAACTGTTTGGAAGAGTCCAACTACAACTGAACCCTCGTGCTCCCATGACCTTACAATATCCTGCCGTTACAGACCTCCCCACCTATCAACGTCTAGCACGCTATCGCAAAGGAAATCCGGACTACCGGCTGGAAGAAATCTATTATCAGTTCGGGCGATACTTATTAATTGCCAGTTCACGCCCCGGCAATCTCCCGGCCAACCTGCAAGGAATGTGGGCCAACGGGGTAGATGGCCCATGGCATGTAGATTACCATAATAATATCAACATCCAGATGAACTACTGGCCTGCTTGCTCCACCAATCTGAACGAATGTGTATGGCCTTTGATAGACTTCATCCGTACCTTGGTGAAACCGGGAGAAAAGACAGCCCAAGCCTATTTCGGCGCACGTGGATGGACAGCCTCCATCTCCGGAAACATTTTCGGATTCACCTCCCCTTTGACCGATGAAAATATGTCCTGGAACTTTAACCCGATGGCAGGTCCCTGGCTGGCAACTCACATTTGGGAATACTATGATTACACCCGCGACAAAAAATTTCCTGAAAGAAGTAGGCTATGATCTTATCAAGAGCAGTGCCAACTTCGCTATAGACTATTTATGGCATAAACCAGACGGAACCTATACTGCTGCTCCTTCCACTTCTCCCGAGCATGGACCTGTAGACCAAGGAGCCACTTTTGTACATGCTGTAGTCCGCGAAATATTACTCAATGCCATTGATGCCAGCAAAGCACTGGGTGTCGATTCCAAAGACCGTAAACAATGGCAATATGTATTGAACCATCTTGTACCCTATCAAATAGGACGTTATGGTCAGTTAATGGAATGGTCAACAGACATAGACGACCCCAAAGACGAGCATCGTCACGTCAACCATTTATTCGGACTGCATCCGGGACACACCCTCTCACCAATTATGACTCCCGAATTGACCCATGCCGCCAAAGTTGTTTTAGAACACCGCGGTGACGGAGCTACCGGCTGGAGTATGGGATGGAAACTGAATCAATGGGCACGTCTGCAAGACGGTAACCACGCCTACAAACTATTTGGCAACTTACTAAAAAACTGGGACTTTGGACAACTTATGGGATACCCATCCGCCTTTTCAAATTGACGGTAACTTTGGCGGAACTGCCGGTATCACAGAAATGCTGTTGCAAAGTCACATGGGATTCATCCAATTGCTCCCAGCCTTGCCAGACGCATGGAAAGAAGGTTCTGTAAAGGGGCTTTGTGCCAAAGGTAACTTTGAAATTAACATTACCTGGCAGGATGGTAAATTAAAAGAGGCCGTTATTTTGTCCAAAGCCGGTGAACCCTGCAATCTGAGATATGGTAACCGGACTTTTACCTTTAAGACAACTAAAGGAAAGAAATATAAAATAATGGTTGAGAATGAAAAACTGAAAAAAATCCCATTATAAGGACAAAAAAACCTGTCAGACAAATCCCCCTCATTCTCCAATCTATTTTGTCATTCTGAACACTATGTTATCTTCTACATCTGTTCAGAATGACAAATTACATATAATATCACAGCTATTCAGTTATCAATATCCTCTTTACCGCTTTGAATTTCAAAACCTATTTCTTATATTTGTACAAATATTTGTTTTAAGACCTTATCTGAATGAGAAAAACCGTCTATGTAATCCTGGCTCTATGTTGTTTTATCGTAAAGACTTATTCCATCAACCGTCCTTATTATCATTTTAAACAACTTTCTATTAAAGAAGGGCTTCCAACCTCTATAACATCCCTATACGATGACAAAAACGGTTCATTATGGGTCGGAACCACTCAGGGAATATATCGTTTCAATGGAGAAAAAATTCAAGAAATATAATCTACCGGACTTATTACGTAAAAACAGCCATTACATCAACGATATTTTCGGAGATAATGAAGAGCGGATATGGGCGGTCACCTCACAAGGAATCAGTTATTATGAATATGAGAAAGACTCCCTGCAAATCTTTCTGCGGCATAATAAACCGGTAAAGACTTCCATTATAGCAACAGAAGGAAGCAAACTGTTGATACCTGTAACCGACACATTACTTGTATATGAAAAAGAATTAAAACATTCCAAAGCAATCCCTTTAAAAACAACAGGAATCCGTATTATCAAGATGGAGCCTTTCGATTCCACTCATTACTTGATAATAAACAATGCATGGAAAATAAAGTTATTAAATAAACATACAGGAGAAATAACCGATTCTCCATTCGGTGAATCATCCAATGCATACGATCTATATAAGGATTCTTCCGGACATTACTGGGTTTCCTTTTATGGGCAAGGAGTAAAATGTTATAATCAGGACGGACAACTGCTGACCTCCTATAATACCCGTAATTCAAACTTGAGCAACGATATCGTTCTTGATATAACAGAGTGGAATAAAGCCATTTGGCTGGCAACAGACGGAGGCGGAGTGAATATCATCTATCCGGACACTCGTGATATTCAAATCTTATCAAACAAGGAAAACCGACAATTCCCAGCCAACTCAGTAACATGCCTATGCCATAGCAACAACCACATGTGGATAGGTATGGTCCGGGAAGGAGTATTAGGAGCAGAAAAAAGGCTTTATCACCACCTATACCAAAGCTGCACAAAACCCAGCCTCAGGTTTATCCGACAAATGCCCCTTATGTTTATGGGAAGACAAAGACGGACGAATCTGGATTGGTACAGATGGAGGCGGCATCAACTGCTTTGACCCGCAAACGGAACATTTTACCCACTATCCGCAAACATTGGGAGAAAAGATAGTATCTATTTGTCCTTTATCCGAAACCGAACTGCTAGCGTCCAGTTTCTCAAAAGGAATTTTTCGTTTCAAAAAAAGACTGGAAGCTACCAACGTTTCTCTCTTCCGGACAAAGATGCAGAAACAAAGCTGGCAAGCTCCAGTGCACCCACCAATATACGAGTTAATGATCAAAACGAAATCGAACTATATGGCAATGCTTTTTATCGATATATACCCGATAGTCAACAATTGATTCCCATTTTTCCCAGTAATCAACAATTGCAATATTCCTGGGTTTACATGGGAAAATACCGTACTTATCCTTTTTTTTTCACGACCGAAGCAACGTATTCCAGTACAATAAAGAAAAGAACGAATACGAAACCATAGCTTATGAGAAGAACAACCAAATATTAGCTGCAAGCATTGACACTTTAGGGACTCTATGGATAGCAGGACCTAACGGAATTACCCGAATTTACCTGCCCTCAAACCGTAAAGAGCCCTTAAAGTTACCCGATGGAAACGACGTAATCACTTCTTTAGTCATCGATCATGAAGGAATCGTATGGATGGGATCATTAGGGATCATATACGCTTATAATCCACCAAAAAAATCATTTTGTAATCTACAATGAAATGGATGGAGTATTACCTAATGATTTCTTGGCCAAACCTGTATTGGTGGCTAGTGACGGCAATATATACATGGGTGGTTCTGAAGGATTGGTACGAATAAACAAAGCCCTAAAATCTGCCTCCATTCCTCCGCCCATCACTCTTGAATTACAGGAAGTATCTTTAAACGGTACTATAGTCCCCTTCAATTCCCAATCAACGATGGAAATTCCTTACAATTTCTCCTCTCTACAAATACATACACAACTAGAAGGAGAAAATGTTTTTCACAAGCGTATATATCGGTTCCGCATAAAAGGGTTAAATAAAGAATACACGGAAACATCCCGTCCTCATCTTATTTTGCACACCATCTCTCCGGGTAATTACAGCATAACTGTTCAATGTACCCAAAACGATGGGAATTGGAGTTCTGAATTCACGTTACTGAAATTTACCGTTCTTCCTCCGTGGTGGCAGCAGTCTTGGTTCATCCTAATATGTGCAGTCATCATTATTCTTTCCATTATCTATGCCATACGAGCCCACGACCAACATCTGAAACGAAAATACAAGGAACAAGAACGTACCATCTATAAGGAAAAGGTAAAAGCGTTAATCAATATCAACCATGAACTACGCACTCCTTTAACCTTAATCTATACACCGCTGAAACAACTCACAAACAGCAAGCAAATCCCATACGAACTCCGTAGCAAGCTATATGGTGCATTCAAACAGGCACGCCAAATGAAAAATATCATTGACATGATTCTGAACATGCGCAAAATGGAGGTGGAGAAGAATATCCTGCGCATGTCTCCCGCGCCTTTTAATGAATGGCTGCAAAATATCCTGAATGATTTCAAGGATGAACTTTCATTACGTAACATTTCGTTGATATTTGCTCCCGATACTGCTATAGATAGTATGTATTTCGACCATAGCCAATGCGAAATCATTATAAATAACCTCTTGACAAATGCCTATAAATTCAGCGAAGAAAACTCTACCGTTACAGTTTCCACTTATCTGGAAGGCAACGGGAGCCGCATCCGGATAACTGTAAAGGACGAAGGAACAGGACTTCAAAAAGAGGACATCGCCAACTTATTCACCCGTTTCTATCAAGGCAAACATAGCCTGCAAGGTTCAGGAATCGGCTTGTCATATGCCAAACAACTGGTCGAAATGCATGGAGGCATTATCGGAGCACAAAATAATGAAACCAAAGGAGCGACCTTCTTTTTCACCTTACCGTATAGACAGGAAGCCGCCGACATTCAATCCACACCTCAAACCTATTTGAATGACGCATTACATCTATCAGCCGACATAGATCGCAAACAACCTCAACAAGACAGCATAGAGAAATTCCATTCTATTTTAATAGTGGAAGATGATCGTGACTTATGTAATTACCTGATTTGTAATCTACAAGTTCTGTTTGAAGAAGTATATGAAGCCCATGATGGTATGGAAGCACTCCCTATCCTCACGTCACGACGTCCCCAAATTGTATTAAGTGACATAAAAATGCCTCGCATGAACGGCTTCGAACTATGTCGCTATATTAAACAAAAGCCTGATTTAAACTACATGCCCGTAATCTTACTTACCTCCTGCGTTGATGACACCAGTATGGAAGAAGGATACAAAATGGGCGCAGAAGCCTATATTACCAAACCGTTCGATATGGATATGCTGTTTATTCAGATACAGAATATCATGCATAATCACAACTTCATGAAAAATCACTATGCCACCATAGATATCCCTATACAAAAACAGGAGAACCTGAATTATATCAATGAACAGCTAATGATCCAATTCAACCGCATTATCAATGAAAATATCAGCAATGTAAATATGGACGTTAATTTCATAGCACAACAAATGGGAATGAGCCGTGCATCACTCTACAATAAGACTAAAGGGATGATGGATATGGGCATCAGCGAATACATCATTAAATGCCGTCTGGAATATGCACGTAAATTATTAGACACGACCACATTATCCATTGGCGAAGTGGCAGAACAGACAGGATTCAAACACTCACGTAATTTCAGTACTGTATTTAAGAATATAGTGGGAATGAGTCCGTCTGATTATAGGAAAAAAGATTCCCGACCTTCTTGCAAATAGAAGAATCGGGAATACTCCATACTATGTTAAATTTAGGTTAGATTAGGTTGTCAGTCTTTGTATATATTCCGGATAGGATCATCATACTGCACTTGAAGACGCAACAATTCGTCTTTCAGTTCTTTTGTTAATTTTTCCGTTCCGGGTTGTCCGTAGATATTATGCATTTCCATACGATCTTCCTGTAAATCATATAGTTCCCAACAGTCTATGTCATTATAAAAATGCATCAATTTATAACGATCTGTACGTACACCATAATGACGGCGGACAGCATGTTCAGCCGGGTATTCATAAAAATGATAATACAATGACTTACGCCAATCGGAAACTTTCTCTCCTTTCAGTAAAGGCAGGAAAGAAACTCCGTGCATATCCGATGGCACCTTCACTCCTGCAAGGTCCAATATAGTAGGGCCATAATCAATATTCTGTACCATTTCATCAATATCACCTTTCTTTCCACCCGGCAAACGGACCATCAGAGGAGTACGGAAAGATTCTTCATACATAAAACGTTTGTCAAACCAACCATGTTCCCCCATATAGAAGCCCTGATCGGAAGTATAGACAATCATCGTATTCCCCATCAATCCATTTTCTTCCAGATATTTCAAGACACGCCCCACATTACGGTCTACAGAATGAATAACTCGCATATAATCATGCATATATTGCTGATATTTCCATTCCGCCAAGGCTTTACCCGTCAGTTTATCCTTTTTGAATCTGGCAATGATAGGATCATAGTGCTTATCCCAAGCAGCCTTCTGTTCCGGGTTCAGAGCATTATACATATTTCTGCCCGCTTCTTCCAGTCCTGTCGTGGTATGGATCTCATTCTCCTTATCCGCCATTTTCAGGTCATACACCAAATCCATATCCTTTATAATACTCATTTCCTGCTTGGATGCAGGAATTCTACCTTCATATTTATCATAGAAGTTTTCGGGCATCGGATAAATCACATCATCATACAAGTCAAGATCACAAAGATCGGGCATCCAGGTACGATGAGGAGCCTTATGATGAATAAAAAGACAGAATGGTTTACTCTTGTCCCGGATACTGTCCATCCAATTTATTGCTAAATCTGTCACAATATTGGTAGCATAACCTTCCCGTTGTACCCGTTCACCATTTTTAATAAATTTCGGATTATAATAATCTCCTTGTCCTATCAGGATGTCCCAATAATCGAATCCTGTAGGTTCAGATACCAGATGCCATTTACCGATCATAGCAGTCTGATAGCCATTAGCCTGAAGCAATTTCGGAAAAGTCTGCTGACTACCGTCAAATGTGGTGGTATTATCCGTAAATCCATTGGCATGACTATGTTTACCGGTCAGCATGCAGGCACGGCTGGGACCACTCAGAGAGTTTGCTACAAAGCTGTTTGTGAAACGGACACCCTCACTGGCTATCCGGTCAATATTGGGCGTCTGCATATAACGTTGGTCATAGGCACTGATCGTCTGATAAGAATGGTCGTCACACATGATATAGACTACATTCATCGTTTTTTTTACCTCTTCAGATTTCTTTTCTTTGCAGGAAGACAGCGATGACAACACCACTGCTCCCGTCAAAGAATATAATAACACAGGTGTTACTCTACTCATATCTTTTTTTATTAACATAATTCCTACCATCCAGGATTTTGTTCCCACATACCACCGGTCAAATCTCCTAACATACGTGTCTGAATGGGTAACAGATAGTCACGGTTGACATTAAATTTCCAACCCGATTCATATCCTGCGGGATTCGTAGGTATAATATAGCGCAACGGATCCCCGGGCTTGCCTGTCAGGAAAAGATTATTTCCCGAAGCTTGATCATAAATTAACTTATCACCATATACAGGATGGTTCTCAAGATTACTTCCCACAAAGAGCGCACCTTTCGGCCATTTGCCCACTATTAATTCGTCCGCAGCAGCCCAGCGCATGATATCTTCCTGACGGCGTCCTTCACAGGCTTTTTCAACCCGGCGTTCACGACGTACAGCCTGAATATACTTATCAAGATTGCGGAAACCATAATCAGCTTCCTGATTATACTCCCTGTCAAAATCCACCGGAGGCATACCTACACGGTCACGTAAAGGTTGCAAGGCATCAATAATTTTCTGCGCATTCCCCACACCATCCAGTTCAGCCAGAGCTTCTGCATAATTCAGCAGGATATCTGCATAACGGAACTGAATAGCCGGTGTGGCTCCCTTGAACTCGGCATCCAGACTGCCCGTATAATCAATTTGCACATGTTTTAATAAAGAATAACCAGTCATATTCTGATTATAGGATGAAGTACCAATCAATGGCGGTACAACATAATAAGGAGCCTTGTCATCCGGACGTAATTGCTGCCCCGGCATACAAACAGTCTGTGACAAACGCGGATCACGCAAAGTCGGCTGCAATTCATTCCCGAACACCTTTTTCGCTTCAATCCGCTCATCACCAACAAACGGTTTACCATCAATTGTCAGATAATCATCCACTAATGAAGCCGTAACACCTACACTCCCTCCTCCTTGATTTAAGTAACGGTTTACATTATTACCAATCTGATCTCCATCATACTGTTTATACCAAAGTACTTCCGGATTACCCGATAAATCTGTAGTCTGAAACATCTGACGATAATCATCCAATTTGTTACCAGTATTATAAATGGCCCATACGCCACGATCCATCACTTCTTTTGCAGCTGCAACAGCCTGATTAAAATAATCGCGAATTTTTTCATCGGTCACCGTAGAATCAAAAAACTTATCATTTTTCGCTTTATGGTATTTTTCCCAAGTTCCTTCAAACAAGGCCACTTCACTTTTCAAAGCACGCGCCACATCTTTATGAATCCGCATGGTAGCACTATTGTTCTGAGTATTGAGATACATCACCGCTTTATCCAGATCAGCCAAAATACTGTCGGCAATAATCGTGCGGTTAGCACGAGGCAATTTCATTTCTTCCATATTAGGATCAAGCGGAGTGTTCACCCACGTCAGGCGCCCATAGCTGATAAACATCTGATAATAATACCATGCGCGGAAATAATAAGCCTCACCCACATACTGATTATAATCAGCAGATCCTTTTTCCACACAATTATCTAAATTACACAGCATAAAATTTAAATTACGGATAGCTGTATAATTTTGCAGTTTGACCGCACTACTCAATGTCGTTTCACCTGCCAAACGGGTACTAACCGAACTGGAAGCCATATTATCACTATGTGTATCTGCCCCGGCAATATATTGTCCACCACCGGCATCAAAACCTTGCGCACGCATTCCATCACCAAAGCTGACATAGTCATATTTATAATTACCTGTCTGATAGAATTGATCCAGATAATTTCTCATTTCCCCCGTACTTGCAAAAGGAATCGTCGTAGACAATACCCCTTCAGGCATCTTATCCAAATCATAGCAACCGGTAAGACCTAACATCAAAACCAGACCCAAAAATATATTTCTTTTCTTCATAATATTCATCAAATTATAAGTTAACAACTAGACCAAAAGATATCACCTTGTTCATAGGATAGTTCTTTCCACCTTCAGCCGTGTAATCATTCTTGGTAAAGATAGCTTCCGGGTCAAACATTCCTTTCAAAGTGGTAAAAGTCAACAAATTCTCACCAGAGAAAAACACCTGCACTTTCTGTAAACCTACCTTTTTTGTCCATACGGCAGGGATATCATAACTCACTGTCAGATTTTTCAGACGACAATAAGCACCACTCTGGAGATAACGGTCACTAAGCGTCATTGTCTTATTACGGAAAGGAACCACTCCTCCTGCTGTATGAATATAAGGTTTTGGATAATAAGCCCCTGTATTTGTCTCACTCCAATAATCCAAATGCTCTTTAAACACCGTCACCTGCGCATAAGGTCCGCTTCCCCAAAAATAAGCTCCCGTACCAGGATCCCAGTCCCGCTTAGCGACCCCTTGGAACATAGCGCTTACGGTTACACCTTTCCAGCTAATTGAACCGTTAATGGTATATTGATAACGAGGAGTGGTATTACCGATTACTGTCATATCACCCATATCATCCAAGGTATTAAGCCCATTATTGATTTTCTTATCCCCATTCAGGTCACGATATTTTACATCTCCCGGCGTCCAAGGTTTACCGCTTATAAAAGACAAATCATAGGTATTATTATACTCATCCGCCTCTGCCTGAGTCTGGATCAGTCCGTCCGCCCGATATCCCCAAATTTCACCAGCTTTCTTTCCTTTATACCAATTATCTTTAGGATTTGTTCTAGTCCCTTCATATTCAGTTACTTCAGCAGTAGCATCCGAAAGAGAACCGCCTATGCTATAGTCAATATCCTTTCCAATTTTTCCACGATAACTCAGCACCAATTCCCAACCACGGTTACGCATACGGGCATTATTGGTTTTAGGAGCGTCTGCACCAAAGAAATCCGGGAAATCCACCGTAGGTCCTAACATATCCTTCGTATCACGTTGAAAAACATCAAAAGAACCGGTCAACGAATTACCAAAGAAACCGAAATCCAAACCTATATTCTTACTCTCCACTTTTTCCCAAGTCGTATTCGGGTTGACTACGGCAGGGGCCTTAGTAAAGATGTGGCGTCCATCAGAGAATATATAATTTCCCAATTTATCATTCAAATCCATAGTAGCGGCAAAAGTATAAAGAGCCGCACCCGCCTGATTACCCAGTAATCCGTAAGAAGCACGAAGTTTCAAGTTGGAAACTACATCGGCTATTGGCATCATAAACTGTTCCCGGGTAATATTCCATCCTAAAGATGCAGATGGAAAGAAGCCCCAACGATTACCTTTGGCAAAACGTGACGATCCATCATATCGTCCATTCAATTCAAGAAGATAACGTCCGTCATAATCATAATTCACACGTCCGAAAAAGCCACGGGTTGCCCAACCATTACGAGTATCGACTACCGTCTTATCACCGGTTCCCATACCTACATTAGGATTTGAAGTTGAATAAAGTCCGGTAATCGAGTTCTTCATATAACTATAGTCATTATTTTCTTCCTGATAACCTGCCATTACGGTAAAATTATGCTTGTCTCCCAAAGTAAAGAGATAATTCGAATATAAATTTATAGATTGGTAGCGAGTATGCGCATAATAACGGGTAAACTTGCCATCGGGTGATACACCCAACTCATCACGCACACCTTTCGAAGTACTCACCCCGTCAGCCCCATAAATTAACGGGCTCACGTTCAATGCCTCATATTCCAAATCCATCAATTTATATGTATAATCAAAAAAGATAAACCAGTTTTTCACAGGTTGGATATCTAAACCTGCCGTTAAACTAAAACGGTCACGTTGAGTATTTGTATACGTACCACTCTGCAAATAAGGAATCATAGTCAGTTCTGTAAAATGCCCATTCGGATCAATAGGAGCAACTGTAGGACGGAAACGTGCTAATGAATGATAAAAGCCTTCACTAAGCCCTCCGTCACCAAAAGGAGTATCCTCATCGGAATGCATAAACTTCGTATTTACTTTTACCTTCATCCAATCGGTAATCTGAGAAGAAATATTAGCGGCAAAATTATAACGGCTGAAATCCATATCGGCATAACGGAGAATACCATCTTCCGAATAATAACCACCAGAAATATAATATTGTGCTTTTTTTGCCACCCCCACTCAAGCTAAGATTATGATTTTGCTTGAATGCCCAATCCTTATAATGCAAATCGAAATAATTAGTATTTCCTACTCCTAATTCTGAATTTTCGAATGCCGGGTTCATATTAGAATTTTTAGGAAGCTCGAACCAAGGATCCACACTACTGGGATCTTTAATATATTGCTGTAATAAACCCATTTTTTTCCTCACTATACAAACGAGGAGAACCTGCATTAATACATCCGGCATTCCAATACTGAGCAAATTCATAGGAATCAACCATATCAGGCAATACAGTCGGCGTACTCCAACCTACGTTTCCTTGGTAATTTACACGCATTTTACCTTCCTCACCTTTCTTGGTAGTGACCAAAATGACACCATACGCCGCACGTGCACCATAAATGGCACAAGCAGCAGCATCTTTCAATACAGAAATACTTTCAATATCATTCGGATTCACGTCCGAGAGACTCATTTCCACTCCATCAACCAAAATATAAGGATTCGCATTATTATCCAGATTGCCTTGTCCGCGCAAAGTCAATGTACCACTAGCTCCCGGACGGCCCGTATTTGAGTTGCTCACCAACAACCCCGGAACCATCCCTTGCAAACTCTGTGTGGCATCAGCTACCGGACGACGTTCCAATGCATCTCCTTTCACTGAAGACACAGATCCGGTAAGATTCACTTTTTTCCTGTACGCCATAACCTATTACAACAACTTCATCCAACGTTTCGGTATCCTCAGCCAATACAACACTGAAACTAGTCCTCCCATTAATAGGAAGAGTTTGTGTAGCATAACCAATGTAAGACACAACTAAACTTCCTTTGGAAGGAACATTAGAAAGCATAAAGTTACCATCCAAATCGGTTATTGTACCGTTTGAGGTTCCTTCAATTAAAACACTGGCCCCAATTACAGGCTCCTGACTGTTTTTGTCAATTACCTTACCACTGATAGATAAGGATTGGGCCAACACCTCCGATGAGAACAAAAACAGGATAGCTGTCACCAATCTAAGGATTGAAAGCAGTTTTGTTTTTTATTCATAATAAAAGAATTTAAGGGTTAATTAGATTAAATCTGTTGCAAATATAAACCTCCTCCCCTTGCCTGCACCTCTTTATTTGTCTAATTAATCTCTATATTTGTCTAGAATAGTCCTCATTATCTACCTCTTAGACAAAAAGAAGACCTGAATACTTCCGGATATACCTCATCACCGGAAGACATTCAGGCCTTCTTTCTATATGTTTGAAAAAAAAGATTAATTTTGTTTCCATACTCATCGCTATTCCTTTTTCTAAGCCACGAAGCTCGGCAAGGCCACGCATACGTCCCAAACAAGAATAACCCGGATTTGTTTTCTTGTTCAAATCATCTATCATCTGATGGCCATGATCCGGACGCATAGGAATAGATATTCCACGACGTTGCTGCACTTTCAACAAGTTCTTAACTACATGATACATGTCCACATCACCCTCCAGATGATTCGCCTCATAAAAGTTCCCTTCAGCATCACGTTGGGTACTGCGCAAATGAACAAAATTGATACGGTCTCCCCAACGTTCCATGATACCCGGCAAATCATTCTGTGCAGATACGCCAAATGAACCACAGCACAGACAAAGTCCGTTTGACGGATTAGGTACAGCTTCCACCAACAGCTTGAAATCCGCTTCCGTACTCATAATGCGCGGCAAGCCCAGAATAGACATAGGCGGATCATCCGGATGAATAACCAGCTTTACTCCCATTTCATCGGCTACCGGACAAATTTCTTTCAAGAAGAAAATCAAATTATTGCGGAGCTTGTCCGCATCAATATCCTTGTAACGGTCCAGTTCTTTTTGGAATTGCTCCAATGTAAAACTTTCCTCCGAACCGGGCAATCCTGCAATCATATTTCGTGTCAGACGATGAATTTCTTCCTCATCCATTTGTGCCAGACGCGCTTTTGCCTTTTCTATCTCTTCGGCCGAGTATTCCTTTTCGGCTCCCGGACGTTTCAAGATGAACAGATCGAACGCTACAAAAGCAGCCCGCTCAAAACGCAATGCCTTGGAACCATCGGGCAACGTATATGCCAGGTCCGTACGGGTCCAATCCAGTACAGGCATGAAGTTATAAGTCACAATATAGATACCACATGCTGCCAGATTGCGCAAACTCTGTTTATAGTTCTCGATATATCTCAGATAGTCTCCTGTCTGTGTCTTAATATGTTCGTGTACGGGCACGGACTCTACGACACTCCAAGTTAATCCTGCTTCTTCAATCAATTTCTTGCGCTTCATTATTTCCTCTACTGTCCATACTTCACCGTTGGGAATATGATGTAAGGCATTGACAATACCGGTTGCTCCGGCTTGTTTGATATCCCACAATGATACAGGATCATTCGGTCCGTACCAGCGCCATGTTTGCTCACATAAAATCATATCAAATAAAAAATTGAGAATTAAAAACTAAAGACTTGTTACATGGCAAATGCATTGAAACCACCATCTACTACGGCTACTGTACCGGTTACAAAGCTGCTGGCATCGCTGATGAGATACTGGATGGTTCCACACAGTTCCTCTGCTTTACCGAAACGTTTGAACGGAGTCTGGCGAATCACATCATTACCACGCTGAGTATATGTACCATCTTCGTTTGTCAACAAAGTACGGTTCTGTTCGGTCAGGAAGAATCCCGGAGCAATGGCATTCACGCGGATGCCTTCACCAAATTTCGTAGCCACTTCATTGGCCATGAACGCAGTGAAATTAGAGATTCCCGCTTTTGCAGCCGCATAACCACATACACGAGTCATCGGACGGAATGCCGCCATAGAAGAGAAATTCACAATAGCCCCTTTCTTCTGCTCCACCATCGGCTTCAAAAATACCTGTGTAGGCAGAACTGTTCCGGTAAGATTCAGATTAAGCACTTTTTGAAACTCATCGACCTTCAAATCAAAGAAATTTCCTGTAGGAGCAATCGTAGCACCCGGCATATTACCTCCTGCTGCATTCAGCAATGCATCTACACGACCATATGCTGCGAGAATATCCTTCAGATTCTGCTCCAATATAGCCTCATCCAACACATTGGTTACAAGAAACATGGCTTCCCCGCCTTTGGCCTTGATTTCGTTTACAATGGCATTTCCTATTTCTGCCTTACGGCCTAATATAACAACCTTGGCACCTTCTTCTGCCAAATGGGCGGCAATAGCCTTTCCCAAAACCCCTGTTCCACCGGTGATTACCACCACCTGGTCTTTTACACTAAACAAATTATTCATGATATTATTCTTTATGGTTTATACCTTTAACACTATCTCGCAAAACAATCAGGCTCTCCGGCCCCATATTAAACAAAAGATCGGCGATACTCAAATTCGGCAGAAAACCGTATTTGGCATCAAAAACTTGATAGTAAGGTTTAGGGCAAAAGTCAGCATCCGCTTCACGCCAGTCACGCTTCGGATGAATAATCTCACGAAAATCAACCTCGCCCGGAACAAATTCCATGCAATATTCCGTTGTTCCTTCCATACGGGGATGAATATCGATCAAATCGCATACTAAAGAACAAATTTCCTGATTATAATCCCACAAGAAGGCATATTTCTTTTCATAAAAGACGTGGAAATCATCAGCATAGTACTCAAAGAAAGGACTATTTCTATATGCAGCCACCAAAGCATTCCAATGTATATGACGCCAATTGCCATGATCCGAAATGCGGACATCCTTCATCAGGCATTTAGGTGTACCGCTTTTTTCTGTAGGGATAGTCAGCGCCAGCGGACCATCGGCTGCCGCAATGACACAACGGTTGCGATAAGTCTGTTTCACATAATTGTCATACTGTTCCACATAGGCCTTCTCACAGGCGAACAGTTTTGTATAATATTCCACCGGGGCCAGATAGGCCGAACTTAAATATATCGTATTCTCCATTATTGCACTCGTTGAAAAATGCGCCCTTTTCTGGATGAAAACCAAATGCGCCAAGCTTTACCGATCAAATGGTCATCGGGCACCAAACCAAATAAACGTGAATCACACAAATTCACCGGATTATTGGATGCCATCCAGTAATAATTTTTATTAAATGTATAGGCTTCTACAGGTTTTCCCCCTACATACAGGGTATCTCCCCTGACAGAAGCCACTCTTCCTTCATGGCGAACAATAGTATTACACAACAAGGTCACATTCCAAGGATATACCTTGACAGGTTTCCCTTTTTCCGGGATCACAAAGGGATGGCTCTTGCTTATATCTTTATGATAGAGAGGAATCAAATCCACTTTTCCTGCCAGTTTTTGTTTTAACAGGTAATATTCATAATGACTGAAGGTACGTATGTACTTCCCCTCGGCATATCCCACTAACCTGTTTCCCTGAATGTTCACTTGCTGCATGGCAGCCTGCATCGTTTCTTCTTCCGTATGAGAATAGACATACAAAGATTTACTATCCGGGCTCAACACTTGTTCGTCAGTCACCCACAGTTCATCATTCAACATCAACGTATCTCCGGGTATTCCTACCACACGGCTTATAAACACCTCCCGGTTGCCCACCGACGTTTGAGGAAACCGTGGATTAGGGTTGTTGAACAACACAATATCCCCCTTCCCGGCAGTTTTTCCCAACCATCGCCAGATAGAAAAAGGCACACGAAACCCATAACTCCACTTATTCACCAGAACCCTTTCCCCTTGATAAAGGCTATTCTCCATACCGGTAGAGGGAATGGTGCAGGAGGTGAAAGCAAATGTCTTTACCAACAGTACCAGAATGACAGCAGTAAGCATTGCTTTTATCCATACAGGAATACAGGGTATGCGCAACTTATTTAATATTATCTACAAAGGTAAACAATCGGTTCCAACGTATTTTTCC
>ENA-OPYU01000159-OPYU01000159.1-human-gut-metagenome-genome-assembly--contig:-NODE-159-length-26931-cov-5.232913_pt1 | contig 26931 bp, 23 predicted proteins | sample MGYA00242637_ERZ504482 | MGnify/ENA primary metagenome ERZ504482 (study PRJEB26092, sample SAMD00036237) | human gut metagenome | host: Homo sapiens | study: EMG produced TPA metagenomics assembly of... | reverse complement strand
GGGATATTCAAATCATCCCACAGTCTGAAATAAGCAAAATAAGATGCGCTCAAAGCTGATAATGAATCAGAAAAGGCTTTCACAGCCGGATCTTCTTTCGTCTTGGTTACTTTCTGTGCCGATGCCTCTCCCATACAGAATACAGCAAGCACTATAGTCAAACATATACTTTTTCTCATACTAATTTTTAGTTTTGTGCTAAAAATACACTTAATTTTCCTTTTACCCTAAAAAAACTGTTTCCCTTTATATAATAACGAATGATAAATTCAATTTCATCAAATGAGTTTTTTAAAGCATATCCGACGATATTGAAAAAGATTTTGTAATTTTGCAACTTTGATAAATATTGCGATATTGATAATTAAGAAAATAACACTTTAAAAATATTAAGTAGTGGGAGAAACTAAGTATATCTTCGTAACTGGTGGTGTTGCCTCCTCATTAGGTAAAGGTATTATTTCATCATCAATAGGTAAATTACTGCAAGCCAGAGGCTACAATGTGACAATTCAAAAGTTCGATCCGTACATCAATATCGATCCGGGAACTTTGAATCCTTATGAACATGGTGAATGTTATGTAACGGTAGACGGACACGAAGCCGACCTCGATTTGGGACATTACGAACGTTTTTTGGGCATCCAGACAACTAAAGCCAATAACATTACAACAGGACGTATTTACAAAAGTGTTATTGACAAAGAACGCCGCGGTGACTATTTGGGAAAAACTATTCAGGTTATCCCCCATATTACCGACGAGATCAAACGCAATGTAAAATTATTGGGAAGCAAATATAAATTTGATTTTGTCATTACCGAAATTGGTGGTACTGTAGGTGATATTGAATCACTTCCTTATTTGGAAAGTATCCGCCAATTGAAATGGGAAATGGGACGTAATGCGTTGTGCGTACACCTTACTTATGTTCCTTATCTGGCGGCAGCAGGCGAATTGAAGACCAAACCTACCCAACACTCTGTAAAAGAATTGCAATCCGTAGGTATTCAGCCAGACATATTGGTATTGCGTACCGAGCACGAATTAAGCACTAATTTGAAAAAGAAAGTTGCTCTATTCTGTAACGTAGATGAAAATGCTGTGGTGCAGTCCATCGATATGCCCACTATTTATGAAGTACCTTTGCGTATGCAGGAACAAGGACTGGATGTAACCATCCTTCAAAAAATGGGATTGCCCGTGGGTGAAACTCCAACCCTCGGCCCATGGAGAGATTTTCTAGATCGTCGTCACAAAGAAACTAAAAAAGTAAAAATTGGATTAGTTGGTAAATACGATTTACAAGACGCATATAAATCTATCCTTGAAGCTTTGTCACAAGCAGCCACTTACAATGACCGTAAAGCGGATATCCACTTCATCAATAGCGAGAAACTGACAGATGCCAATGTAGAAGAGCAAATTAAGGAAATGGATGGTATCATCATCTGTCCAGGATTCGGACAACGTGGCATAGAAGGTAAGTTCGTCGCTATTAAATATGCACGTACACACAATGTACCCACTTTTGGTATCTGTCTAGGTATGCAGTGCATGGCTATTGAGTTTGCCCGTAACGTGCTAGGTTATACAGATGCCAATAGCCGTGAAATGGATGAAAAAACGCCACACAACGTGATAGACATTATGGAAGAACAGAAAGCTATTACCAACATGGGCGGCACTATGCGCCTAGGGGCCTATGAATGTATCCTTGACCAACACTCAAAGACTTTCGAAGCCTATAAAAGCGAACATATACAGGAACGCCACCGTCACCGCTACGAATTCAACAATGACTATAAGCAGGAGTACGAAAAGGCGGGTATGAAATGTGTGGGTACCAATCCAGAATCCGATTTAGTGGAAATAATTGAAATTCCAACATTAAAATGGTTCATCGGAGTCCAGTTCCATCCCGAGTACAGCAGTACAGTATTGAAACCACATCCTTTGTTCCTGTCATTTATCAAAGCGGCAATAGACAAATAAGAAACGAGAATTATAATATAATAAGGTAAACAAGTAAAAATGGACAAAAACACTTTAGTGGGATTCGCCCTGATTGGTGCAGTTGTGATAGGCTTCAGCATCTACAACCGTCCTAGCCAGGAAGAAATGGCACGTGCCAAACATTATCAGGATTCCATTCAGGCGATAGCCCAAAAAGAGGCCGAACGACAGGCACAGGCTGCCACGACACAGAGCCAGAATGCAACATTGCATTTAGACTCTACCTCTATGTTCTATGGCGCAAGCCAAGGTGCGGAACAGCTAACGACACTGGAAAATAATGTAGTAAAACTGACTTTCACCAATAAAGGTGGACGGGTATGTGCAGCCATATTAAAAGACTATAATGGACAGGACGGCAAGCCTTTGATGCTGTTTGATGAAAAAGATTCGGGCATGAATTTCGCTTTCGAAGGAAAGAATGAAAACATTTTGACCGAGGATATGTATTTCCAGCCTACCAACGTAACAGACAGCACTGTAACCATGCGTCTGGCAGCAAACAATGGAGGCTATATAGATTTCGATTACAAACTTTTGCCGGATGCTTACATGGTGAATTTCACAATTCGCGCAAATGGCATGCAGAATTTCTTCCCTCCTGCCCTGAACACTGTCAATATAAACTGGCGTCAACGGGCACGTCAACTTGAAAAAAGGGTTTCAGCTTCGAGCAGCGCTATACCTCGCTCACCTACAAGCCAGTAGAAAAAAAGTTCAGATTATCTGAACGAAATGAAAGAAGCAAAAGAAGATGTAACTGATCGTTTGGACTGGATTGCTTTCAAAAATCAGTTCTTCTCAAGCGTACTTATTGCCGATCAAGATTTTGACAAAGCCTCCCTAACCTCTACCCCCCAACAGGAAGGAAGCGGATATATGAAGAACTATACCGCAGACATGACAACTTTCTTTGATCCTACCGGAAAGCAGTCTACCAATATGCAGTTCTACTTCGGTCCGAACCATTTCAAGACTTTGCTGAACAGCAATGATCTAAGCCTTTCCCAAAAAGACTTGGAACTAGAAGATCTGGTTTATTTGGGATGGCCCATTATCCGCTGGGTAAACCGCTGGTTCACTATTAATTTGTTTGATTGGCTCTCGGGTTGGGGACTGAGCATGGGTGTCGTATTGCTGCTGATGACAATTATCGTCAAAGTGTTAGTTTATCCGGCTACCTACAAATCATATATGTCTTCTGCCAAGATGCGCGTCCTGAAACCGTATATCAACGAGATTAATGCAAAATATCCCAAGAAAGAGGATGCTTTAAAAAAGCAACAGGAAACGATGGCACTTTACAGCAAATACGGAGTAAGCCCCATGGGAGGTTGCTTGCCTATGCTGATACAAATGCCGGTATTCATGGCTTTATTCTTCTTCGTGCCTAACGCTATTGAGTTGCGTCAACAAAGTTTCTTATGGGCCCCGGACTTATCCACTTATGATGATATTATCAACTGGGGAACCAACATTCCTTTGCTGGGCAATCATTTAAGCCTCTTCTGTTTGCTGTTCAGTATCACTAATATTCTGAATACCATGTACACCATGAAACAGCAGGATATGGGACAACAGCAAATGCCGGGTATGAAACTAATGATGTATATCATGCCAGTCATGTTTATTTTCATCTTCAACGGTTATTCTTCCGGTTTGAATTATTATTACTTCATTTCCGGACTGATTGGTATCCTCACTATGGTGATTCTGCGCAAAACAACTGATGAAAAGAAACTCCATTAGCCATGCTGGAAGCACGGAAAGAAAAGAAAAGCCAAAAGAATGGCGGCAAACCAGGTGGTGGCGGACTAATGGCCAAACTGGAGGCTTTGCAAAAGGAGCAGGAGCGTCTGCAACAAGAAAGAATGAATAAAGGAAAAAAATAACGAGATTTACACTCCCTTAAAAAGACAGCGAAGGCCGCCGTATTATTACAGAATAGCGGTCTTCGCTGTTCTGTAATAATACGATAGCTACTTCTATATTTATTCCTCTCAGCAAAGATACCATCCATAAGCACACAAAGAAACAAAACAAATATGCAGGAACATTTCACATCACCGGCTTTTATACGTATTTTTGCAGTCAATTAATCATCAAAAACAATTTTTAGATATGAATAAATCAAGCGCAACCATCATGGCAGCAGCACTTATGCTAGCTTCTTCCTGTACCGAAGTAAAGCAGGAAGGACAGGGCTACGAACCCATTATAGGTAAGCAAGAAATCACCATCAAAGATGGCCGTCTCACCCCCGAAGCCCTGTGGGCAATGGGACGTATAGGCAGTCTGAGTATTTTCCCCCGACGGCAAAAAGATAGCCTACACTGTAGCCTATTATAGTGTTTCCGAGAACAAAAGCCATCATGTAATTTACGTAATGAATACCGATGGAAAGAACAACACCCTGCTTACTCAAACAGCCTGGAATGAAAGCGAACCTCAATGGATAAAAGGCGGAACAAAAATCGCATTCTTATGCAATGAAAGTGGTGGTAGCCAGATTTGGGAGATGAATCCTGACGGTACGGAACGCCGTATTATTTCCGATTTCAAAGGAGACATAGAAGGATTCTCTTTTTCACCGGACGGCAAAAAGATTCTTTTCATCTCACAAATAAAATACGGCCAACGCACCGTAGACCTCTACCCTGACCTACCCAAAGCCAGTGGTATCATTGTAAACGACCTGATGTATAAACATTGGGACGAATGGGTAGAAAGTATTCCGCATCCTTTTATCGCTGATTTTAATGGTAACATGATGGGAGCAGCCACCGATATCATGGAAGGTGAACCGTTTGAAGCTCCAATGAAACCTTTCGGAGGTATCGAGCAACTGGCTTGGAGCAACGACTCTAAACAAATAGCTTACACCAGCCGAAAGAAGCAAGGATTGGCATACGCAGTATCTACCGACTCAGATATATACCTATATAATATAGAAAAAGGCACAACACTGAACCTGTGCAAACTGAATGGACAAGATTCGAATGGAACAGATGAGATGAGAGGATATGACACTAATCCGAAATTCAGTCCCGATGGCAAATACATTGCATGGCAAAGCATGGAGCGCGATGGTTACGAAAGCGACCGAAACCGCCTGTGCGTCTACAATTTGAATAACGGCCAAAAGACATTTGTCACCGAAAGTTTCGAATCGGGCGTAGATGACTACTGCTGGAACAATGATTCACAAAGTCTGTATTTTATCGGTGTATGGCATGGAACCAGCATGGTATACAGTACCAATCTGAATGGTGATATAAAAAAACTGACTGACGGCATGTATGACTACGGATCAGTAGCCATGGCAGGCGACAAAATAATTACCAAACGTCATTCTATCAGTGCTGCTGATGAAATCTACACTCTCACTCCTGCCGACGGACAAGTGGCACAACTCTCACACGAGAATGACCACATCTTTAAACAACTGAAATTGGGCAAAGTAGAGGAAAGATGGACCAAGACTACTGACGGCAAGCAAATGCTCTCATGGGTGATCTATCCCACTAATTTTGACGCAAACAAGAAGTATCCTACTTTGTTATTCTGTGAAGGTGGGCCACAAAGTCCCGTTAGCCAATTCTGGAGCTACCGCTGGAACTTCCAGATTATGGCAGCCAACGATTATATTATCATCGCTCCGAATCGTCGCGGTCTGCCCGGATTCGGCATGGAATGGTTGGAACAAATTAGCGGTGACTACGGAGGTCAATGTATGAAAGACTATTTATCCGCCATAGATGATATTTCGAAAGAACCATATGTAGATACCGACCGTTTAGGATGCGTAGGTGCCAGCTTCGGCGGATTCTCCGTCTATTGGCTGGCGGGACACCATAACAAACGTTTTAAAGCATTTATTGCACACGATGGTATATTCAATATGGAACAGCAATATCTGGAGACAGAAGAAATGTGGTTCGCCAACTGGGATATGGGTGGTGCATATTGGGACAAAAACAATGCAACAGCCCAACGTACCTTTGCCAACTCTCCCCATCGCTTCGTTGACAAATGGGACACTCCTATTCTCTGCATTCATGGTGAAAAAGATTATAGAATTCTCGCTTCACAAGGTATGTCGGCATTCAATGCGGCTGTGTTGCGCGGTGTTCCGGCCGAACTTTTATTATATCCGGATGAGAATCATTGGGTCTTGAAACCGCAAAATGGAGTGTTATGGCAACGCACATTCTTTAACTGGTTAGATAAATGGCTTAAATAGCGCCTAAATTACCGCAATATTATCCGTTATTAGAACTATATAGTATAATTCTCAATTTTTGTGTTACCTTTGTAAGGTCAAACAAAAAAATGAACATTAAGTGATATTTGTTAAGCTACCTTTTATTAGGTAAGTAAACAATAGCTTGTGAAAGTAGTTGTTTACAGTGTTAGTATATAAATAACTTTTTATTCCCCGTGCTTTGTGAGCGCACAAAGCTGGATGATTACAAAATAATAAAGTGATTATTTTTTCGTGATACCGGCTTGTGATAAGTCGGTATCAATTTTTTTATCCCAGTATGATAGTATCTTATTATATCCAAAACAACAATATCCATCCACCTACCAAAATGTAGACGGATGGATATTGTCTTACTTTTATTCTCAATCTCTGCTCAAAATAAAAGCAAAGACGTCTTTTATTTAATTTTAACAGACGAAGCTTCCTATTTTTTTCTGCATTAATCCTTTAAATGCCGTAGGATAAGGAGTTTCAAACTCCATCAACTCTCTGGTTACCGGATGATAGAAGCATAACTTGAAGGCATGTAACGCCAATCGTCCTAAAGGATCACACTCACTGCCATAACGCCGGTCACCAATAACAGGATGACCTAAATCCGACATATGCACACGAATCTGATTCTTACGTCCTGTTTCCAAATCCAACTCCACCAAAGAATATCCATTGGCTCGCTTTATTGTTTTATAATGAGTAACCGCAAACTTACCTTCCCCATCATCCACAGGACTGGAACTAACATACAATTTCCGGTCGGTCAACCAAGACTCTACTGTACCGTAATCCTTCTCCATATCACCAGAAACGATGGACACATAACGACGGTCCGTCACAATATCATGCCAATTATCACGTAAAGTATTCTGGGTTTTTTCATCCTTGGCATACATCATCAATCCCGAAGTTTCACGGTCCAGACGATGTACTACAAATACGCGGTTGAAACGATGTGAGCGCTTTACATACTCATTCAAAATATGTTGTGCAGTACGTTCCTTCTGACGTTCTGTGCTGACAGAAAGCAACCCTTCCTTCTTCTCCACCACCAAGATATAAGCATCCTCGTATACCAGTTTCAGCATCGGATGTTTAAACTCACGGTTATTCTTCGCCTTAGACATCTGCACTTTCATACCTGGTTTCAACGCGAAGTTATATTGAGTAGTAATCACATTATCTACCAAAATCACACGGTTGGCAAGCAACGCCTTTACCTTGCTACGACTGATTCCCGCCATTTTCCGCATCAGGAAATCCATCAGCTCAGCGGACTCCGTCACATTATATATAGTATATCGGGCAACGCTTTTCGCCTTTGGTCTGCCGGAATCATTTTTTTTACCTCTTGACATAATTCTATTTACTGTTTAAACAATTTATAATTGAGCCATTCGGATTATCCTCTTTTTTCCAGCAACACTACATTTTCCACATGATGTGTATGGGGGAACATATCTACGGGTTGCACGGCCATCACCTTGTATTTGGCATCTAACAAAGACAAATCACGTGCCTGAGTGGCTGGATTACAGCTAACATACACAATCCGCTGAGGCTCAGCAAAAAGGATTGTATTAATCACATCATCGTGCATTCCGGCACGGGGAGGATCAGTGATGATAACATCAGGACGACCATGTTGACTGATGAACTCTTGAGTCAGGATATCCTTCATGTCACCGGCATAAAATAAGGTATTGTCAATGCCATTGATTGCCGAATTCACTTTGGCATCTTCTATCGCTTCAGGCACATATTCAATACCAATCACTTTCTTTGCCTGACGTGAAACGAAGTTGGCTATGGTTCCAGTCCCCGTATAAAGATCATACACCAACTCATTACCAGTCAATCCGGCAAAATTACGGGCCACCTTATAAAGATTATACGCCTGTCCGGAATTAGTTTGATAAAATGATTTCGCTCCTATCTTGAATCGCAAGCCTTCCATTTCCTCAAAAATATGGTTATTCCCTTTAAACACCATCACATCCAGATCGTTAATGGTATCATTACACTTATTATTGACTACATATAACAAGGAAGTGATTTGCGGAAAACGTTCTGCAACAAAAGTCAGTAACCGCTTCATTAAATCCAATTCACCCTCTTCTACAATCTTGCATTGCAGCAACACCATAAGCTCACCCGTACTTGAGGTACGAATCATCAAGTTGCGAAGCATTCCTTCTTGAGAACGCAGATTAAAGAAAGAATAATTGTGTTCGTATGCATAGTCACGAATCGCATTGCGTATCTGGTTGCTGATATCATCCTGTAACCAGCACTTGTCTATAGCCAGCACCTTGTCAAATGCACCGGGAATGTGGAAACCTACGGCATTCATCTGATCGTACTTCACATCTTCCTTTACCTCTTCCTCTGTCAGCCAACGTTTGTTAGAAAACGTAAATTCCAATTTGTTGCGATAAAATTCCGTTTTTTCCGACCCCATGATAGGTGAAATTTCCGGCAATTCAATCTTGCCGATACGGGTCAGGTTATCCGTCACCTGCTTTTGCTTATACTTTATTTGTTCTGTGTATGGCAGACACTGCCACTTACAACCACCACATACACCATAATGCTGACAGAAGGGTACTGCACGCACAGGAGAATACTCATGGAATTTCACTGCCACAGCTTCTGCATAATGATTTTTCTTACGTTTTACCTGCAAGTCTACCACATCACCGGGTACTACATAAGGCACAAACACTACCAAGTCATTCACTTTCGCCAAAGCTTTTCCTTCGGCAGCTACATCTGTTATCGTTACCTTCTCTAATAATGGAAGTTCTTTCTTCTTTCTAGCCACTTTTCCGAATAAGTTAATTTGGGGACAAATTTAAGCATTTTCCCCGAATATACCCCCATAAATCGAAAGATATTAAAATTGTAAAGTAGAAATTACAATTTCTGCTAATTTTTTTCAGTAAATAGTTTGGAGATAAATAAAATATGTATAGTTTTGCGATACATTTTTTGAGCGAGTTAACTTTAAATACATTATTATGGATAAAAAAATGAGTTTACACCTTTGGTAATGGACAAGCTGAAGGAAAAGCAGATATGAGAAATCTGCTTGGTGGAAAAGGCGCTAACCTGGCTGAAATGAATCTAATCGGTGTTCCCGTACCTCCGGGATTTACAATCACCACAGAAGTTTGTAGCGAATATTATGAGTTAGGTAGAGATAAAGTAGTAGAACTGCTGAAAGCGGATGTTGAGAAAGCCATCGCCAACATTGAAAGTCTGATGAACTCTAAATTCGGTGATATAGAAAATCCGTTATTGGTTTCCGTACGTTCAGGTGCTCGTGCTTCCATGCCTGGAATGATGGATACAATCCTTAATTTAGGTTTAAATGACGAAGTGGTGGAAGGCTTGAGCCGCAAGACCGGACGTCCTCGTTTCGCATGGGATTCTTACCGTCGTTTCGTACAAATGTATGGTGACGTAGTATTGGGTATGAAGCCGGTAAATAGGAAGACATCGACCCTTTCGAGGAAATCTCGAAAAAGTAAAGGAAGAAAAAAGGTGTGAAGACTAGACAACGAATTAGAAGTGGAAGACCTTAAAGAACTGGTTAAACGCTTTAAAGTCGCTGTAAAAGAACAAACCGGACAAGATTTTCCGACCTGTGCATACGAGCAACTTTGGGGTGCCATCTGTGCTGTATTCCGTAGTTGGATGAACGAACGCGCCATTCTTTACCGCAAGATGGAAGGTATTCCTGCCGAATGGGGTACTGCTGTAAGTGTACAAGCCATGGTATTCGGTAACATGGGTGACACTTCAGCTACCGGTGTTTGCTTCTCTCGTGACGCTGGTAACGGTGAGGATTTGTTTAATGGCGAATATTTGATCAACGCACAAGGTGAAGATGTTGTAGCCGGTATCCGTACCCCGCAACAAATCACAAAAATCGGTTCTCAGCGTTGGGCAGAACGTGCCGGTATTTCTGAAGAAGAACGCATAGCCAAATATCCCTCTATGGAAGAAGCCATGCCGGAAATCTACAAAGAACTGGATGCCCTGCAGACCAAATTGGAAAACCACTATCGCGATATGCAGGATATGGAATTTACTGTACAGGAAGGGAAATTATGGTTTTTGCAGACTCGTAACGGTAAACGTACCGGAGCAGCTATGGTAAAAATCGCCATGGACTTGTTGCGTCAGGGAATGATTGATGAAAAAACAGCGTTGGAGCGTTGCGAACCTAATAAATTAGACGAACTTCTCCACCCTGTGTTCGATAAGAAAGCTTTGAAAGAAGCAAAAGTTTTGACTCGTGGTTTGCCCGCTTCTCCGGGTGCTGCTACCGGTCAGATTGTGTTCTTCGCCGATGATGCAGCTAAATGGGCCGCCGATGGTAAGAAAGTAGTAATGGTACGTATAGAGACTTCTCCGGAAGACTTGGCAGGTATGGCTGTCGCCGAAGGCATCCTGACCGCACGTGGCGGCATGACTTCTCACGCTGCAGTTGTGGCCCGTGGTATGGGTAAATGCTGCGTATCCGGTGCTGGTGCTATCAATGTGGATTATAAGACACGTACCGTAGAAATTGAAGGTATTACATTAAAAGAAGGTGATTTCATCTCTCTGAACGGTACTACCGGTGAAGTATATAAAGGTAAAGTGGAAACCAAAGCAGCCGAAGTTTCAGGCGATTTCGCCGCATTGATGGATCTTTGCAACAAATACACCAAGCTGAATGTCCGCACCAACGCTGATACTCCGCATGATGCGGAAGTAGCTCGCGCCTTTGGTGCTTCAGGTATCGGTCTTTGCCGTACAGAACACATGTTCTTTGATGCTGAAAAGATTGTCGCTATGCGTGAAATGATCCTATCACCGGATGTAGAAGGACGCAGAAAAGCTCTAGCCAAATTGCTTCCTTATCAGAAAGCCGACTTCAAAGGCATCTTTAAGGCTATGGATGGATGTCCGGTTAATGTTCGTCTGCTCGATCCTCCTTTGCATGAGTTCGTTCCCCACGATGCAAAAGGTCAGGAAGAAATGGCTAAAGCAATGGGCGTAACTGTACAGGAAATCAAAAAACGTGTGGAAAGTCTGTGTGAACACAATCCGATGTTAGGCCACCGCGGCTGTCGTTTGGGTAACACCTATCCCGAAATCACAGAGATGCAGACTCAAGCGATTCTAGGTGCTGCAATTGAACTGAAGAAAGAAGGATATGATCCGCATCCCGAAATTATGGTTCCCTTGACCGGTATCCTGTATGAATTCGAAGCTCAGGAAAAGGTAATCCGTGATGCAGCAGCAGCATTATTTGAAAAAGAAGGTATGGAAATTCCGTTCAAGGTAGGTACCATGATTGAAATTCCGCGTGCTGCATTGACAGCCAACCGCATTGCCAGCCGTGCAGAATACTTCTCATTCGGTACCAATGACTTGACTCAGATGACCTTCGGTTATTCCCGTGACGATATCGCTTCATTCTTGCCGGTATATCTGGAAAAGAAGATTCTGAAAGTAGACCCGTTCCAAGTACTCGATCAAAATGGTGTAGGTCAGCTGATTGAAATGGCTGTAGATAAAGGTCGTTCAGTTCGTCCTGATTTGAAATGCGGTATCTGCGGTGAACATGGTGGTGAACCTTCATCAGTGAAATTCTGTCACAAAGTTGGTTTGAATTATGTATCTTGTTCTCCATTCCGCGTACCTATCGCCAGACTTGCTGCTGCCCAGGCGGCTGTGGAAGATATGAAATAAATTGATTATTTTCTGAATATAAAAGTAGGAGATACTTAGAACAAGTACCTCCTACTCTATTTTATGGCATTTTATTTTTTAAGAAAAACATAGTTTATACATTTGTCTACAAGACAAAATCTATACTCATATGAAAAACAAATGCCTCTTTGTATTACTATTAGCTTTGGGATGTTGCCATGTACAAGCACAAAAAAGTCAAAAGAATCCTTTGCCCGAAGCACTCGTCCAATTGAATCAAAAAGTGGATTCCGAACTGATTCCCGGAATAAAAAGGTCTCCCCTGATTGGAATTTCTACAGATATAAGTCCGAAACGGACAGCCGTAAACACGGCATATGTACAGTCAGTCATTCTCTCTGGAGGAATTCCTTATATGATACCTGTAACGGATAATGTAGAGATACTGCGTCAAATTGTATCCCAGCTGGACGGAATTGTCTTTACAGGTGGAGAAGATATCCAACCGATATATTATGGTGACCTTCCTTATGAAAAACTGGAAGAAGTAAGCCCCGCCCGGGATACCTTCGACTTAATGGTGCTAAAAATGGCCGCAGACCGGAATATTCCCATATTAGGAATTTGCAGGGGACTGCAATTAATGAATGTAGCTTTCGGTGGAACTTTATATCAGGATCTGCCCACACAACATTCCTCAAGTGTCAACCATCGCCAAGAAGAATCCGGCACTACCCCCACCCATCCGATATCCATCATAAAGGAAAGCAAGTTGGCAGAAATTACAGGACAAGAAGTGCTGCAAGTCAATACATTCCATCATCAGGCTATCCGGAAATTAGCACCGGGATTCAAAATCACGGCTTGGGCGCCCGACAGTATAGCGGAAGCTATAGAAGCTTATCCCATACGACAAATGATAGGTGTACAATTTCATCCGGAAATATTTACAGCAGCCGGAGATACCACCATGCATAAATTATTTAAATTCCTAGTGAACAAGGCTGATACATTCCATCTAGCTAAAAAAATTCATAGCCGTATTCTATCCATTGACACTCATACAGATACTCCTCTTTGGTTTAAAAACGGTTACAGCGTAGGCTTGAGAAAAGACAACATGGTCAGCATCCAAAAAATGGAGGAAGGTAAATTGGATGCACAGTTCCTAGCCACATTTATATGGCAGGGAAAACGAGATGACGTATCTTCACAAAAAGCCGTAGAAAGCACCACCCTGTTGATTCAATCCATTTATGACGAAGTAGCGAAATACAAAGATTTTTGTGGCATCGCCCTTACGGAAAAGGATTTGGTACGTTTAAAGAATGAAGGCAAGAAAGCTTTCTTTATAGGGATCGAGAATGGTTACGCCATCGGCAAGGACCTCAAGAATATAAAAAAACTACAAACAGATGGGAGTCAATTATATAACTCTCTGCCATTCTTACGATAACGATATTTGCCATTCGTCCACTCATACGGAAGATGCTACTCAAGGACTGACACAGTTTGGTCGTGAGGTAGTGAAGGAAATGAACCGGTTAGGTATTATGATAGATATATCACATGCCAGTGAAGGTACTTTCTGGGATGTTATAAAATATAGTACACAACCTATCATCGCCTCTCATTCCTCGTCAAGGACTTTATGCGACCATGACCGTAATCTAACAGACGAACAACTCCGTGCCCTAGCGAAAAATGGCGGAGTGGCACAGTTATGTCTCCTCGATACCTATATCAATAAAACCCCAAAAGCCGCATCCGTTTGTGATGCAGTCGAACATTTAGACCACATGATTAAAGTAGCCGGCATAGACCATGTAGGAATAGGTACGGACTTTGATGGCGGTGGTGGTCTGCAAGGATGTAAAGGAGATAATGACTTAATTAATCTGACCATAAAAATGATTGAAAAAGGATATACGGAAGAAGATTTAAGAAAGATTTTGGGGAGGTAATCTCTTGAGAGTAATGAAGCAAGTACAGGAAGCACCACATTTTTTTTAGAAAAAACGCAGATAATACCCAAACAAGGATAATCAAAAAATATATAGAAATATCCTGTTATCATTTTTCGGAAATTATCGGGGCTGTCTCACCAATGGACAGCCTCTTTTTGTAACCTACAGTTTAATAGTAAAAGAAATAAGACAGACCCTTATTCCCCTCTCCTCACTATAGGAATTTTCCTATTACAAATAGGGAAATTCTCCTTTACAAATAGGAATATTCCGTTTATTGTATCATTCTCTCCACTTATCTTTGTGACATAAGAAAAGCAAACTTTAAAATTAACGGATATGAGAACAAAAATACTGAAATACTTCGGAATGGTAGTTGTACTGATAATAATGGTTAGCCTAACCTCCTGTGAAGTATCTATAGGAAGTTGGTATGATGATGATGATTACAGCGAAATATATTACAGAACCACTCAGGAACTATGTAGCCGAACTTGGCAGGAAACTTGGGTACAAGACGGTGAATACTACACACAACGACTAGACTTTTACGAAAATAGAACAGGCACAGACATCATACGAATAGAACATCGGAACGGCTATGTAACCGAAGACAGGTACAATTTTGAATGGAGATGGGATAACAGTTCACAGACATGCATCCGTATGGTTTACGGTCCCAGTGACGTTTCATATTTTGAAAATGTATGGCTAGCCGGAAACTTCTTAAAAGGCTCATTGGATGGTATTAATGTAAATTTCACAGGAATCAGGTAAAAAGAAAAAAGCGGGATGACACCCAACACATATCATCCCGCTCTCCTTTTTCCCAATATACTACTCACTCTTAATGCTATTTACTGGATTCTCATTAGCGATACGCCAAGCTCTAACAACGACACACACCACTATCAGAGCGATAATCACCAATGCTGTTCCGACAAAATACAACGCATTCATGTCTATCGTTTCGGCAAATTGATCCAACCAGGCTTTTCCTGTAAAGTATGATACAACAATTCCTATCAAAACCGATGGAACAGCAACATACAATATATCACGGGACAGCAACCGGAGAATAGTCGAAGCTTCGGCACCATTCACCTTACGGATGGCTATTTCCTTACTGCGACGTTGTGTTTCATCATTCACATAGCCTATCAACCCCATAACAACAATAAGCAAAATAAAAGTAGAAGTAATCCATACAGAATTACGAAAACGGTATACATTACGATAGATTTCCTTCAGCATGGTATCTATCGGAATAAATTCCAATGCCTTAGTGGAATGCACCTGCTCCATGTATTCGTTCAGTTTTTTCAAACTCTCATCGTATGGCTGCCTTAAACGTACATCAAAAGTGTGGCTAGTATTATGACTATAAACTAAAGCTACGGGAAACTGCTTATAGAGAAAAGACGTATTGCGCACATTACGGAATACACCAACAATGGTGCCAGCTTTATCAAAATCATTCAATCGTTTGCCTACTGCCCCATCTGTCCATTTCATCAGCCGCACTACTTCTTCGTTGACCAATACATCCCCCTCATTCTGCATATCTTTCCCTTCAATAATAGTAATCCCCATGGTTTCAGCATAATTTTTATCACAAGGATTATACATCAAGGTTTCTATTCTCTTGCCACTATTATCAATCAGCCCACGAGTCCAATACTCTCCCAGAACCCCATGCATAGAACGGGTGGCATTTTCCACCATGGGTTGACGACGAAGATCGCTAACCATATTCTCAGCTTCTTCGGGTGACATCCATGTCTCCGCCTCCACCAATCCTGGAGTACGGATACCCATATCACTATTAATCAAATGATGATACTGCATCAAAGATACTAACAAAATCCCCATTACAAAAGATACTCCCATAAATTGTACAAATAAAAGAGAACGCTTCCACCCTTTTTTCCCATCTGTGTAACGACGAAAAACTTGAGTGACAGGAATGCGTGAAAACAATCTTCCCGGTAACACTCCGGCTACCATGAACAGTACAAAAACAATGAGCATCGGAACCCATAGAGTTTCCAATGTAAAGAGTGAAGATAACTGCACCGAAAGTAAATCTTCTATCAGATCTTTGGTATTGAAAATAATAAAGAGGGCCACTATAACGGAAATTAATACCACAATCCCTGTCTCAAAAAGGAACATACTGAAAATGTTGATTGCACTGGCACCACTACACTTATGCACACCTATGCTTTTTGCTCTGCGGCTCATGGTAGCAATAGCTACTAATACATAGTTCATGATCGCCACAAAAAATATAGCAAAGCCCAAAAAACCATAAATGTAAAGGCGAGTGCGGGTATTTGAGTCATCCAGATGAATTTCGGGCAATGGCTGTGCATCATAAAAGCTTCTCCATTCATCATCAGCAGAATCAGGATAATATTTTTGCATAGCCTTGTATATCTGACGATTGATTTCTTCTCTGTCCACCCCATCGCGCAAACGGAGAATAGTATAATAAATGTCATTACGTCCCCATGTTCCACCCCCTATATAGCCACCTCCGGCATAAATGGGAGCTACAAAATCAAAATGATAGGCAGTATTTTCCGGAGTATCCTGATAAACACCACGGACTGTCAGTTCATGCTGTTTATCCAAGGACAATTTTTGTCCCACAGGGTCCTGCCCACCAAAAGCATCACGAACAAAAGTTTCAGAAACAAATATACTCCCCGCCCTTTGTAATTCCTCAGGATTTCCTTTCAATACTTTGATGCCGAAAGTACGGAAATAGCAAGTATCTACATAAGCGTAATTTACATCTTTCAGCTTATGACCATCCTTGAATACATTTAATGTCTCAAAATTGAAAATGACTGTAGCATTTTCAATCCATTGTGACAAATCACTGCGGAACGCTTCTGCCATCGGAGCAAACAAGCTATCATCATATCCTTCTCCTTTCTCTCCAGTCTTCACATTCTCTCCCCCTCCACGTACCAATACCAATCGGTCGGCCTCAGGGTAACATTTCTCATAATTGAGTTCAAATGCTATTTGTGAAAAAACGCAGAATACCAATAGTCAGACCTAATGAAAAGCGATATGACTTTCGTCACGTTGCTTCCACGGCCGTGTAATATCGATTGTATTGCATAATAGATTTGTTTCATAACAACCCTCCTTTCATTAATTATTCTTTAATGCTCGCCACTACGCTACCATCAAACAAATGAATGACACGATGAGCAAATCCGGCATCATGCTGAGAGTGAGTTACCATAACAATACTAGTCCCCTCCTTGTTAAGTTCGGTCAATAGATTCATTACTTCAGCACCGTTCTTTGAGTCCAAATTACCAGTAGGCTCATCGGCGAGGATCAATTTAGGATTAGTAACCACAGCACGGGCAATAGCCACACGCTGTTGTTGACCACCGGAAAGCTGTTGCGGAAAATGCTTGGCACGATGACTCAAGTTCATTCGCTTTAAAATTTCCAGAACACGCTCCTTACGCTCACTGGCCTTGATTCCAAGATAAGTCAACGGTAACTCCACATTTTCAAAAACATTCAGTTCGTCTATCAGATTAAAACTCTGGAACACGAAACCTATCACACCCTTGCGCAAACGGGTACGTTCCTTCTCTTTTAGATTGGCCACCTCTTTTCCTATCAGTTTATAACTACCCTCCGAAGGATTATCCAATAATCCGAGAATGTTCAACAACGTGGATTTTCCACAACCTGATGGTCCCATAATAGCTACAAACTCTCCTTCTTTCACCTCTATGTTTACATGATTCAACGCAATTGTTTCTACTTCTGAAGTACGAAATACCTTACTTAAATTTTCAATCTGTATCATAATAATAAATTTTAATTGTTTGTTCTATTGATCCTTATTCTGATTTAATACTCTTTACTGGATTCTCATTGGCAATGCGCCATGTTTTGGAAATGACACAACTGACAATCAATATCAAGACCACAATAGCTACACATACATAATAAGGAACAAGCGAACCTACAGTCACAGCAAACTGTTCCATCCATAAACCACCTACATACCATGCCCCTAATGTACCTGCGACTACAGCCGGGAAAGAAATCCAAAGAACATCTTGCACCAACATTTCCAATATCGCAAATGACTCAGCTCCATTCACTTTACGAATAGCAATTTCTTTCGAACGTCGCTGTAATTCATCATTAATATAGCCTATCAGTCCCATCAAAGTAATAAACAAGATGGCAATTGCCGCCAATAAAGTCGCATTACGAAATACACGAACGGAATTATAACTATCCGCCATTTTTTGTTCCAAGCTTTCAAAACCGACTGTTTGATTCGGAAAAGCTTCGGCAGCATCACGGTTCAGTTTCTGAAGATTCTCACCAAAGGGTTCCTTCAGACGGAGATAAACAAGATCAGCCAAATCTCTGGGATGATGGTGCAGAACAAATGGTTTCAGCTCTGAGTAGAATCCGTCAATATTAAAATCTTTAATCACACCTACTATTTTGACACGTCCTTCTTCTGTCTGAATACTCTTACCTAAAACATCTTTTCCCCAATGCATTCTCCGCACAAATTCCTCATTGACAGCCACCTCACCGGATTCACGTGGTACACGCCCTTGCTGTATGGCCATTCCCATAAAAGCGACATAATTCTCCTGAGTAAAATCATAGCGACTGGAAAAAATGGCTCGTTCCTTTCTCATCCGGTATCATCTGCCCGCTATATCCATTAGACGGATAGCTAGTTGCTGAGGTCAATGCTTCCACGTATGGAAGCCCTTCATAAAAGTGACGGGCAGCAAGCCGAGCTTCAGCATCCGGTGCATTATTAATACCAATCACTACCCGCTCAGGATTATAACCCGGATCTTTATTAATAACATAATGATACTGGAGCATCACTACACACATCAATCCACATATAAAAGCCACTCCTGCAAATTGGATAAACAATAACGGACGTTTCCATCCTTTTTTACCCTCTGTATAACGCCGGAAAACCTGTGTGACCGGTATCTTTGAAAAAATTCGTCCCGGCAGCACACCACCAATGAGGAATAAGACAGCAGTCACTCCCAAAGGCACCCAAATACGTTCCACCGCAAAAAAGGGACTCCAGTTTAGCAGCTGTAGTATCTTCCACAAACTCCCGGAAATTAAACATTAAAAAAAATCATTAAAAACAATGAAAGCAAAATAATAATACCTGTTTCCCACATAAACATACCAAAAACAGTACCCGTCCCCGCTCCGCTGCATTTATGAACACCAATACTTTTGGCACGCCGGCTCAATGAAGAAATAGAAATCAACACATAATTCAATGTCGTGATAAACAAAATAGATATACCTAAAATAAGCATAATATTACGCATTCTTTTCACTTCATCATATCCACGGTACGTATCCCGAACAGGTTTTGCCATGACAGTGATTCCAAACTTATCACTTCTGGGAATATGTTGCTGTACTACCATATCAATACGCTTGTTCAATTCATCCAAATCAATATCCTGCTTCAACCGGATATATTCTTTCCAGCTGTCCCCACCGTTCCATGAATAATTTCCTATCCGGCGGCTCCAGATAGAAGGCAAGGAAATGACGGCCTTCGGTCGCATAGTACAATTCTCAGGTAAAGCAGCATACGTTCCTTTGACTGTCAACTCAATTTCCTTATTGAAACTAATTATTTTACCAATCGGGTTCTCACCGCCAAACATTTTATCCGCCAAATCTTTACTCAGGAAAATTACATCTTTTTGCTGCAATTCGCGTACCGGATCACCACTCAAGACCTCAATACCCATTGTCTGAAAAAACAATGAATCAGCAGCAACTTTAAAATCATCAAAACGGACACTTCCGTTGTAAACAGGTGATGATACCGGCCATATCCCCGCACTTGCCGCCGATTCCACAATTTCCGGCATTGCATCCAGTATGCCTCCGGCAGCTGCACCGATAATATATTCACTAGGAGGAAGAGGTTCCCCATTTACTGTCCATATATTCCACAATTGGTATAATTTATCATGATCCTTAAAACAAGTATCAAAACTCTGCTCATACACAACTCTTGAGAAAAGCAGAATACTCATAGTCAGGCCCAAGCCTAACGAGACGACTTTTATTATATTAGAACTTCGTCCATGTATCAAAGCCTGAATGACATAATAAATCTGTTTCATATTTCGTGTTTTTAATCATTATTATTTTGAAAGAGAGAAGTCCCGTTTCACAACGTTACTTCCCATAAAGTGTATAAGAAACTAAAGTTTCTATAATTCGTTCTCTATAATAGAAATGCTAAAACCGTGCCACGCAAACAAACAACTGATTAACAACATATTGCAAAAGAACCAAAAAGAAACAGTTTGTCTAATTATTAGACAATGATGTATGATAATTAGACAAACTATAAAAACAAACAAATAGTTCTACGCTTCAAACTTATTGGAATTTGCCTTATTTTACTATCTTTGCATTATCACCTATATAAAACAAATTATTATGAAACACATTCTTTTGGCAGCCTGTGCGGTTGCCATATTAAGCGGTTGCGGTTCGCAAGGGAAACAGGCAGCCCCTACCGGAAATCCATTCCTTTCGGAGTACACAACTCCCTTCCAGGTTCCTCCTTTCGACCAAATCAAGATGGAACATTACAAACCCGCCTTTTTGCAGGGCATGGAAGAACAACAGAAAGAGATTGACGCTATAGTAAACAACCCCGAACCCGCCACTTTCCAGAATACCATTGCAGCACTGGATCAAAGCGGAACGTTACTTCGTAAAGTCAGCACCGTATTCTACGGACTGAAAAGCGCCAATACCAATGATGAAATGGATGCACTGAGCCGTGAACTCTCTCCACTACAATCAAAACACAGCGATGACATCGCCTTAAATGAAAAACTTTTTGCACGTATCAAAGCTGTCTATGAAAATCCCGGCAATTTGGACAAAGAGCAAAAGAAGTTGTTGGAAGAAACCTATAAAGATTTTGTACGTGGAGGTGCCAACCTGGATGCCGAAAGTCAAAAAAAATTGCGTGAATTAAATAGTGAGATTTCCATGTTGCAGCTCACCTTCGGCCAAAATATGCAGAAGGAAACCAATGCTTTCCAATTGATCGTGGACAAAGAAGAAGACTTAGCCGGATTACCCCAAAACCTGATTGCCAGTGCTGCCGAAACAGCTAAAGAAGCAGGCATGGAAGGCAAATGGATTTTCACCCTGCATAATCCCAGCGTCATGCCTTTCCTGCAATATGCCGACAACCGAGACCTGCGCGAAAAGATATTCAAAGGATACATTAACAGAGGAAATAACGGAAATGAATACGACAACAAGGAAGTGGTACGCAAACTGCTCAAAGCCCGTCTGGAAAAAGCCAAGCTGATGGGATATGAAAACTATGCTTCCTTTGCACTGGAAGAACGTATGGCGAAAACACCGGATGCCGTATATAAATTATTAGACCAGATTTGGACACCTACTCTGTCCAAAGCCAAAGAAGAACTGGCAGATATCAATGCCGAAATAAAGAAAGACGGAAAAACCTTCACAGCCGAAGGTTGGGACTGGCGTTATTATGCAGACCGGGCCAAGAAAGCCAAATTCGACTTGGATGAAAATCAGGTACGTCCTTATCTGAAACTGGAAAACGTACGTAACGGTGTGTTCTATGTTGCCAACAAACTATACGGTATCACTTTCACCCAGCTGGACAATCTTCCCCTCCCTCATCCCGATGCACAGGCATTCGAATGTAAGGACAAAGACGGTTCTCATCTAGGTGTACTCTATATGGACTTCTTTCCGCGTGCCAGCAAGAAAGGTGGCGCATGGTGCGGAAGCTATCGTTCACAGACCTACAAGGACGGCAAGAAAGTGGCTCCTGTAGTAACCGTGGTATGCAACTTTACCAAACCGGCAGCCGGACAACCCGCTTTGCTCAGTGCAGACGAAGCGAATACCTTGTTCCACGAATTCGGACATGCTTTACATAATCTTTTCAAAGATGTACATTATTATGGTGTGGCTAGTGTTCCGCGTGATTTTGTAGAACTGCCGTCACAGATAGATGAGCATTGGGCTTTTGAACCGGAGGTATTGAATGTATATGCCAAACATTATCAGACAAGTGAAGTTATTCCTGCCGGACTGGTTGAAAAAATGGACAAGAGTGGCAAATACGGACAAGGCTTCGCTACGGCTGAATATTTAGCTGCTTCCCTGCTGGATATGGATTATCATGTATTAAAAGAAATTCCCGATGATATGGACATTATGCAGTTCGAAACAGAAACATTAGGTAAGCGCGGATTGCTGAAACAAATTCCGTCACGCTACCGCACCACTTATTTCAACCATACCATGGGTGGTGGATATACTGCCGGTTACTATAGTTATATTTGGGCGGAAGTGCTGGATTGTGACGCATACGAGGCATACAAGGAAACGGGCGATATTTTCAATCAGGAAGTGGCCGGTAAGTTCCGCAAATATATCCTCACTCCCGGCTGCATTGACGATGCGATGGACATGTATGTCAATTTCCGCGGCAAAGAACCCGGTATTGATCCCTTGTTGAAGAACAGAGGACTAAAATAACCCTCTAACCCAAAATAGAATTCCTCCCCCTGCGAAAGACAAATGATTGTGATTCTTGCAGTGGGAGGATTCTCATTTTGTAGTATGATTGCGGATAGTTCTTTTATTTTTTGTCCAAAGCAAGAAATATCCTCAGAGAAAGTGTACCTTTGTGCCTGTTCAAATCAAAAATTAAATTATGAATCAACCTATTGCTATGAACACCACAAGAAAACATGTGGTATGGCTGGATGTCGTTCGTTTGGTAGCCATGTTCACCGTAGTTTGCTGCCATAGTGCAGACCCGTTCAACTTTTACCCCGGCGAACCGCCAGCCAACATTGATGAAATCAAATTCTGGGGAGCCGCCTACGGAGCCTTTCTCCGTCCGTGTGTCCCACTGTTTGTCATGATTACAGGAGCATTGCTGCTTCCCGTACGTGGCGAAATATCCGCTTTCTACAAAAAAGAATCAGCCGTGTATTTTGGCCGTTCCTTATCTGGAGTGTCATTTATAATTTATTTCCTTGGTTTACAGGATTGCTGGGACTTAATCCCGAAATAATTCTTGACTTTTTCCCTTATAGCGGTGAAGAAGCCGCCCGTCAGTCACTCAACGTATCATTGGGTTATATAGCAAAAATGCCTCTCAATTTCTCTTTATTAGACGTACATATGTGGTATATCTATCTGCTTATCGGATTATATCTATACCTTCCTATTTTCTCCGCATGGGTAGAAAAGGCCTCGGAGAAAGCCAAACTATGGTTTCTTGTCGCATGGGGAATAACTGGTTTGTTACCTTATTATTATCAGTTCGTATCCCCATACATTTGGGGAGGCTGTGCGTGGAACTCATTCAATATGCTCTATTATTTTGCCGGATTCAACGGGTACTTGCTATTGGGACACTATCTGCGCAACCACGACTGGTCATGGAGTAAGACACTGTCGGTCTGTATCCCCATGTTTCTGGCAGGTTACATGGTCACATTCTTCGGTTTCCGCCACATGACCGCATTACCACAATGCACTGATGAAATGTTAGAACTGTTCTTCACCTATAATTCTTTGAATGTGATTATGATGACTATCCCTTTCTTCCTCATAGCCAAGAAAGTAAAAGTACGCTCAGAACTGATCCAGCGTATGCTGGCAAACTTGACCGTATGTGGTTTTGGCATCTATATGATACATTAATTTTTTCACAGGTCCGGGTGTAGTCCTGATGCGCAATATCGGTGTTCCCGTGCCTTTACAAATTCCCGCTGCCGCAGTCGTGGCATTTGGCGTATCGTGGCTGCTTGTGGTATTCATTCGTAAAATAAGCGGCAAGAATGCTAAATACATTGTAGGATAATAAAAAACAGGACATACAAATATCGTTATATAAGAATAGCCGGAACTACTCTTTCCAAGTGATTCCGGCTATTCTTATAATGCTTCATCCACTAGAAATCAAGTCAGTTATTTGAGATGTAATTTAAAGAATATACCTCCGCTAAAATATTTACCGTCATTCAGTTCAGCAATAAGATTGATATGGTCTTTCCATATTGAATAAGTTCCACCCACATTCACAGTATAAGTTGCTGTATGCAGGTCTTCCGCATGTCCGGGACACACTTCCGCCATCAGATTAAATCCATTCAGAGCTTTCTGTCAGAAACCTTCGCCCTTCATGCCAAAATGAAAGTTTACCCCTGCAGCAGGACGGCTATAATGCACATCACTCATAGCTTTACCGATAACCCAAGCTACATGAACCCCCACTGTACCTATTCCACTAAATTCAACATGTTTCGTTGCCGCCAGATAATAACGTGTCAAGTAATTGTGGTTTCCGCTACCACCGTCCCCCCAATCTATGTCTCCACCTCCATTTGAAGAATGGCTTCCCGGATCATTCGCACCAATCACTACCTGAGGCGTCCAAGCCTTCCACCAGCCTTCTTTCCATGCCCTCAACCGGAAATGAAACGATCTGTCCTGATTGGTAAACCTGCCCCAAGTTTGCTGAGGCCAATAAGAAGAACCATGTATCCCCTTTACCAACGTACAAGTATATGCTACTTCCAGCCAAGGAAACAAAGTACAATTTATATAATAGTTATAGGTATAGGGATGATATTCACTTCTCACCCAATATCGGGAAAGTATATTTACATCAAGCATATTTCCTCCCAGCATAACGGTTTTATCTTTCTGCATAACGGCAGTAGGTGCATGAAGTAGTCCTGTAGTACCATAAAAATGCCTGCCCTTTGATAACATTCATTCCTCCAAAGAGTCCCCCAGAAATATTAGAGTTCTTAATTTCACTATTCTATGAATTTTTAATTTATATTTGCAGCATGAAAACCAGATGTATTAAAAATACTCGGAAAAATTTATTCCTACTGCTATCTTCGTCCTGTTGTTGCCATTCTCCATTATTTACATGGCAATAAGCAAAGTCTGCTCTTTCATCCGAAAATTTCTTTCCCCGATAAAGCGTACCGGAAACAAGAATGCAGCTTGCAGATATCTTGTACGTGTATGTTTCTCTTTATACATTCTATAAACGAAACGCAAATTCATCTTATCAACCCAGTTCGGATAATAGTGCATCCTATTCATTGCCGTTTGGTGAACAAAGCCACCACACGTAAAGCCGATGCCTTGGTAACCCATCTTTTTTACCTTAAGCAGAAACTTTTCCTGCATCAAGGCCCCCATACCTACTATCAGAAAATCCGGATTTAATTCGACTATATGAGAAGCTTCCTTATTCATTTCAGCATCCGAAGAGAAATATCCGTTCCTGAACCCTGCAATGCGTAACTTCGGATACTGCTCTTGAAATATCCTCACAGAACACTCCACTTGTTCTTGACCCGAGGCTACGATATAGAGCGTTTTACGGCTTTCCATGAGGTAATTCAACAATTCGGGAGCAAGGGAGGTCATATCAAAACTACGTCTGGTCACTCGCTTTCCGTATACTAATCTTATGGCAGAAACCAGTAAAGAGCCATCGGCAAAAATACCATCGAATTGTTCAAATAGGGATTTGTTTTCTAAAGCTATGAGGTAAGATACGGGGTTGAGAAAGGTGTAAATTCTGTTTTTCGTTTCGAAAAGTTCGGGAGACGTCCATTTCTCTGTTTGCAAGATGTGATTGACTAAGAGAGATGTCATATTTTATACTACAAGTTTTTGTAAATTCTCATGAGGTTTTCCGCCTCCGTTTCTATATTATAACCCGCTTTAGTGATAAGTTCAGTATTTCTTTCGCAACGTTCTTGACGAGACAATTCGTATTTAACATTACCGAGATATTCCGCCCAATAGTCAGTACCTTTACTTAAAGGTAACTGAATTACATCTTCACCTATGTTTACCATTTTAGTTACAGCATCCGAAATAATGCATGGTAGGCCTGATGCCTGTGCTTCTACCACAGATAATGGCATACCTTCATAAATAGAAGGAAAAAGAAAAATATCTATTGCCTGTAACACATCTGGGATATCAGAACGCAATCCCGCCAATATTACACAATCATTGACTTTATTTTTATCTATTGCTGCTTCTACAAGATGGCGCAGTTCACCATCACCAATTAGCAATAATTTTGACTTTGGCTGTAAAGCATGATATTTGGTAAACACTTCAATGAGAAAAGGATGATTTTTTGCTTCCATGAATTTACCAATATGTCCTATCACATATTCATCATCACCAAAGCCAAAACCACTACGCATTGTCAGTCTTTTTACCTCATCGAATTTAAAACGCTTCGCATTTATAGCATTACGTAATATAATAAAACCCTCCCTGCCATAAAGCCATTCTCCCGCTTCATTAGAACAAGCAATCGCTTGAGTAAAAGAACGTCTGTACAAGGACAAAAACAGTTGGTTTAAAACATTATGCTGACACCTGCTACTATGATTATGTATAATCCGCTTTTTATCCCTGCCCATCTTGCCGCCTGCAATTCTATCACTGCCGTAGCACTATTGGCATGAACATGTATTGCGTCATATCCTCGGCATAATTGTTTCAATGCAAAGAAATATGCCAAAACATTTTTGCGATTAGGCAATTGATAATATTCACTACCATTGGCATGTATTTCATCAAGAAGTACTTGTGGTGGTTCGTTGGAACAGCAAAAGTCTATATTTAGATTAGTTTTAGTCAGTACTCTATAATAATTCATCATCACGCTTGCTAAACCTCCAACCAATGTAAAGCCGGTTGTAATAGTCACTAATATTTTCATATACTTATCGGTTAATCTATACGTTCATGCCACTTAAATCCACTATACGCTGACAACTATTTGCATCCTGATATTTATATACCAAGTTACATATTTTATGACGTTTC
>ENA-OPYU01000158-OPYU01000158.1-human-gut-metagenome-genome-assembly--contig:-NODE-158-length-26969-cov-3.919976_pt1 | contig 26969 bp, 41 predicted proteins | sample MGYA00242637_ERZ504482 | MGnify/ENA primary metagenome ERZ504482 (study PRJEB26092, sample SAMD00036237) | human gut metagenome | host: Homo sapiens | study: EMG produced TPA metagenomics assembly of... | reverse complement strand
AATTTCGGATATGCTGTATTCTTTGCATTTCTTGCCGCTGCGATCGCCTTTGGATCCTTTTCCGGCTTAGAAAGATTGATTGTGATGTCAATCTCACCGTATGGGGAATTCCACTTTCCACTTCATATCTTTCTTCACACGGTATCTGCGGATATAATTACTATCCTGAACTTAATTTTGTAGCAAATATTCTGTTGCAGTTTCCGGCGATTCTTCGTATTTTCTGCAAATGTCTTCTGTACCTGGGCCGGCCTTGGCACAGGCAATTCATGATCTTGTATCAAAAAGATCACGGAATCCGATACTGTCTTCGATGATTCCTCATTTTTACTGCCTCATCCAGTAATCCTTCCAGAACTGTTTCCAGTTCGATAGAGCTTCTGTCGATTTCTACATCTTCGTATGAATCTTCCTGAAATAATTCCAACAATAAATTCGTTGTGTAAATTCTCTCACATTCCGGTGTCAGTCCGGTCTGAATGCCATATTCTACCAGTTTCTTAATATTTTCATACAACATATTATGATCCTTCCGTTCCTTTTTCTATCCTGTGAATCTATACAATCTTTGCTCCGTCACCAATCTCTACTACATAGAATTCTGCTTCATGTCCGACTTTTTCTTTATATGTCTTTCCAATCTCTTCGATAAATCTGTCCACTGTTGCATCTTCAACAATGCTGACCGTACATCCGCCGAATCCGCCTCCGGTGATACGCGAACCAATAACTCCCGGCATAGCCTGCGCCAGATCCACTAAGATGTCGATCTCTTCGCAGGATACTTCATAATCATGACGAAGTGACTCATGGGATGCATTCATAAGTTGTCCGAATAATTTCACATCATTGTTACGGAGTGCTTCTACCGCACGGATTGTCCGCTGGTTTTTCCATATACTGCAGTTTTTGGCACGTTTCTGTCTGACCGGATCTTTGATCGCATCCTTGTACTGTTCGAATCGTCCTCTGTAAGATCTCCAAGTGTCTTTATATCTGTAACCTTCTGAAGTTCCTTTAATGCAGTCTCACATTCATTTCTTCTGTCATTGTAAGCAGAATCAACCAGACTGTGCTTTACCTTACTGTTGATGATCACGATCTTCGCATTTTCAAGAACGACCGGTGCATATTCGTATTTTAATGTATTGGTATCCAGAAAGATTGCATGATCTTTCTTACCCATCGCACTTGCGAACTGATCCATAATTCCACAGTTACAGCCATTGAAGTTATTCTCTGAATACTGTCCGATCAATGCAAGATCGATCATGGAGAGATCTTCAAATCCAAATGTATCTTTTAACATCAGTCCTGTCAGTACTTCCAATGATGCGGAAGAAGAAAGTCCGGAACCATTCGGAATATTCCCATAGATCAGGATATCCATTCCATGTGTCAGTTCATACCCTCTCTTTTCGAATGCCCACATTACTCCCTTCGGATAATTTGTCCATCCGGCATCTTTATTCGGAACCAATTCATCAAGACTCGTTTCGATAATTCCAAGCTTTTCAAAATTCAATGAATAAAAACCTAATTTTCTGTCCGCTCTGTTTCTTACTACGGCCCACGTCCCCATTGTCAGCGCACATGGAAATACATGTCCTCCGTTATAATCGGTATGTTCTCCGATCAGATTCACTCGTCCCGGTGCAAAATAGGTACGGATCTCCCCGCCTTCTCCGTATAATTCCTGAAATTTTGCAATTAATTGTTCTTTCTGCATTTCATTACCTCCATTTTTATCATTTTTTCTTTCATACCTTAAGTTTCTATCCTTCTTTGATATCCACTTACATACTTTTTTATAGTTGACTGTCTTCTGTTATTGCTATAATATAATCATAATGAGATATGCAAATTTCTCACAATAAGAATATTGGCATATTTTATAAGAATTATTTGTAGATTTTATTTGTTTTTTGACTTTTATATACGAGGATGATATGAAGGTATTCAGATTCTTACAGAAAAAAACAAAAAGAAGTAAAGAACACGGAAGTTACACCTTCCCGTTCAGGTATCCCGGAGGCAATACAGTCTTATGAACAGCATTCCTTCATGTGGCACTGGCATCCGGAGATCGAACTTACATGGTTCGTATCCGGACAGATGGAATACGTCGTCAATGACCAGCGTTATATTATCTCAGAAGGCGAAGGGATATTCTGCAACAGTAATGCTTTACATGCCGGATATATGATTGATGACCAGGACTGTAATTATATCTCTGTCACATTTCATCCCAAATTCATCTATGGCTACGAGAACAGTATCCTGCAGACCAAATATGTCGATTTTATTACTTCCAACGAATTCTGGTCTTCACTTGTATTAAAACCGGAAATTCCATGGCAAAATGAAATTATCGAATACATAAAAGAAATATATACATTAACCTGCCAGGTTCAATCTTCTTCCGATGCCTTCATTCCCGGATATGAAGGCATAGCGGAACAGCCGGAACTTCCTGACTATGAATTCCGTATTCATCTCCTGCTCTGTGAGATCTGGCACCGGCTTTATCTGCATTATGTCCAAATTGCCCAGGATACTCCGCATCCACAGAAGCATTTACAGCGTTTGAAAGACATTCTTTCTTATCTTCAGGAGCATGCTTCCGAAGAACTCAGTCTCGAAGATATCGCCGCCCACGCCGGACTGTGCAAAAGCGAATGCTGCCGCTTTTTCAAAAAATATATGCGGATGACCATCTTCGATTACCTGCTGTCTACACGGATTCAGAACAGTATTCCATTTCTTATGGACGGGGAGAATATTACTACGATTGCCGGACTTGTAGGATTTTCCTCACCGGCATATTATGGTCAGATTTTCAAGCGTTACATGGGCATGTCACCCAGTCAGTATAAAAAAGCATGCAGCCCAGTCATCTTCCGCTGATTAAGTGATGTGCTTTCAAACTGGTATGGTGTTTTTTCTCATAACTGGCTCTTTATCTCACGCCACTACTATTGTAAAGTAATGACAATTACGAAAGGAAAGAGGGTTTTTGTTATGAATTCCAATCTGAAAAAATAATTATGACAGCATTATTTGCTGCATTGGCCTGTGTTGCTACGATGTCCATCCGCATTCCGACACCTGGAACCGGCGGTTATATCCATCCGGGTGATGCGATCGTAATCCTTGCAGGTATCATTCTTGGTCCTGTATACGGTATGCTTGCCGGTGGTATCGGTTCTGCACTATCTGACCTGATCGGTGGATATTTTGTATACGTTCCGATCACACTGGTGATCAAGGGGCTTGTCGCACTGGTATCCGGACTGATTTACCAAAAGATGTGCCGTTACGGTAAGAACCGTTACGTCGCAGTTATCCTTGGAGGTATTACAGATATCGTATTCGTCGCCGGTGGATATTTTATCTGCGAGTTCTTCCTGTATGGAAGCGGCGCTGCTGCAAGTATCCCTGCTAATATTATCCAGGGAGTCGGCGGACTTATTATCTCTGCTGTATTATATCCGGTACTGATCGCAATCCCGGATGTACGCCAGGCAGCATACGAGACGAAAAATTAAATTCACTTACATACTTTGCCACCTATAGGACTTGCCATTGGCATCTTCTTTCGAACGCATGGCGAAAAAAAGGATAAGTTCTTTCTCTCTTCATGAAAGAACTTATCCTTTTTCCACATCTTTTTACTTTTTCACTTTACTTATCCACTTTTCTGCGTTACTTTTCCACAGGAACATCCGATCACAAATGTAAGGAACAGTATTGCCACGATCATCCATCCGACCAGTACCTTTGTTCCCATCGGCTGGAACTTATCATAGTATCCCTTCAGGTAAATGATGATGATCAGAAGCGGTAATCCATAAGACATATATCCCTTGATTCCTGACGGGAACTTCCATCCTTCTCCCTGGTTGATCTCTTCGAGGAAATGATTCCATCCCCAGCCATTCTTCTTTGTACAGAACAATACATATCCCAGACTTCCAAGCGGAAGCAGGTTATTCGATACGATGAAGTCCTCCAGATCCATGATTGTCGATCCTTCTCCAAGTGGAGTGAATCCGGCCAATACATTGAATCCCATAACACATGGCATACTTAAGATAATGATCAGAATCAGACTTACCAGTGTACTCTTCTTTCTTGACCATCCGAATAAATCCATATCAAAAGAAATAATATTTTCAAATACCGCAACCAGTGTCGTAAATGCAGCAAAGCTTAAGAACAGGAAGAATAATCCTCCCCATACACGCCCGCCTGCCACCTGCGCGAAAATATTCGGGATTGTGATAAATATAAGGCTCGGACCCGCTCCCGGTTCAATTCCGTATGCAAAGCATGCTGGAATAATAATGAAACCTGCCATCAGCGCTACGACCGTGTCAAGCACGGTAATATTCACAGCCTCTCCGAATAAACGCTGATCTTTTTCCATATAACTTCCAAAGATCAACATCGCTCCGATTCCAATTGATAATGTAAAGAATGCCTGGCTCATAGCCCCGAAAATCACGTTTCCGATTCCGATCTCTGCCATCTGTCTGAAATCAGGAATCAGATAAAAGCGGATTCCCGCTCCGGCACCTTTCATCATCACAGAGTGGATCGCAAGTACGATCATGATCAAAAGCAATGCTGTCATCATGAACTTGGATACTTTTTCGATACCTTTCTGGATTCCAAATGCACATACACCGAATCCAATGATACAGATCAGAATCGTCCAAAATGTCATAAGAGGCATATTTCCAAGCATATCACTAAATCCAGCCGATACCGTCTCCATATCCGCACCTACGAAATCTCCACTGAAGCTTCTGACACAATAATACAGCATCCATCCACCAACCGTAGTATAGAACATCATCAGAAAATAGCATCCAATGATACCGATCCATTTTGTAATATGCCACTTTGTTCCCTGGGGTTCCAGTGTCTCATATGCGGCGGCAACGCTGTGTCTGCTCGCACGTCCGACACCAAATTCACATACCATAACCGGAATTCCCATGATCAGAAGGAATACCAGATATATCAGAATAAATGCAGCTCCACCGAACTGTCCACACATATATGGGAATTTCCACACATTTCCGATGCCAACGGCACACCCTGCGGATACAAGGATGAAGCCCAGTCTTGATCCAAATGTCTCTCTCTTCATTCCATAAACCTCTCTTGTTTAAGTCAAGCGTTTTTTATTATATCGCATATTATCAGCCAAATGCAAGGATTATCCTTATGGAGTTTTTAGATTAAAAAAATGATCAAGGAAAGGTGTCAGCATCTGACGTGGGCTTTCCCACATTCCAGATACTTATGCTGTACAGGCATTCTGAAGAATCTCATTTAATGCATTTCCACTGCTTGTATGGCATCTTACAATCTGTGCATTGCATTTTTCTGCTTCTGTCACTGCACAGTGTACCATCTTATGAGATACTGTGTTGGTAAATAGGATCAACAAATCAGGACTTCCGATCTTTTCACTTAAATTTCCAGACATCTGTGTGAATACTTTCGCTTTGCACTTGTATTCTTTACAGATTTTTTTATATTGATGAACCATTCTGTCGTGTCCGCCTACGATTACTATACTCATGTATTTCCTCCTTTTATGCACATTGGTTAGCTTTATCTAACTAGTATGATACATGATTTTTGTAAAAATAGGAAGAGGATATGTTGAGAACATTTCTCAATATGTTTATTACACAAGAAACACCACTCCTTTCGGGTGGTGTTTCTACACAAAATGTTATCCTGTTTTTTTAACTTTCTGCAAACAACTTCTGCAGCATACGGATATTATCCTTATCTTTTTCCTTTTCTTCTTTCGTCAATTCATCATATGTACCCGTATCTTATGATAATCGGCTGCACTGACATTGGAATATCTCGTAAATCCATCCGTACCGCTCTCCGATCAGTATGATCATATATGGTTTGCAGCGATCAATCGTATCAATGCAGATCTTAACCACATGCTTGCCACTTTCTTTTTCTGACATGTTCGAAGTATCGACGCCCCAGCGCAAGTCCAGACCTTCTATATCTTCTCCGTATGGTTCTAATTGTTTTCTGATTCTTGGAAATACTCTCTGATGCAGGATATCCCGTTCCGCCTGCATGTCACAGAATGTGCTGGATACAAAGAAAGATTTCATGATGTTTGTGCCCTCCCTGCTTTTTATACCATTATACCGTTTTTTAGAGGGAGTTTCTACTTTAATTCACTAAGCCAGATCCCCGAACCGTAATACAAGGTCCTATCCTGTGCATACGGACTCATGGTTGGTAATTCTTAAGTAAAAAACGTTGACCGTTTGCTTTAGAATTTCCCCATGTTGGAGTCAGCACAAGATAGGACCTTGTAAGTTTATTCCGATCGGTGACAGCCGCCATAATGCATTAAATAGAAATTATCACATCTGTCACCAGTTTTTCAAAATCTTTCGCCACCCTGTCCGCCGTCTCCTGAACTTCGGCGTGGTTAAGCTTTGCATTACTGACGCCTGCTGCCATATTCGTAATGCAGGAGATTCCGCACACTTCCATTCCCATATGTCTGGCTGCCATGGCTTCACATGCAGTACTCATACCGACTGCGTCTGCGCCCCAGCTTCTGACCATTCGGATTTCTGCCGGTGTCTCGTAATTCGGCCCGGTCAGCTGTACGTATACCCCTTCCTGAAGTGGTATTCCGCAGTCTTTTGCACTTTTACGGATGATTTTCTGAAGATTTTTACTGTATACCTCACTCAATATCCGGGAATCTGGTTCCGAGTTCTTCGATATTCGGTCCGATCAACGGACTTGGCACTGCTGTTGTAATGTGATCTGTGATCAGCATAAAGTCACCCGGTCTGAATGATGGATTGACTCCGCCTGCAGCATTAGTCAGAAGAATCTTCTTTGCTCCCATCATCCCCATCAGTCTGGTCGGGAGTACAACATCCTGCATGGAGTACCCTTCATAATAATGCACTCTTCCCTGCATCAGTACAACCGGAACATCTTTCACATATCCGAAGACAAACTGACCTTTATGTCCCTGAACGGTCGATACCGGAAAGTCTTCGATGTCTGTATATTTTACGATCCTTTTTCTATCTGGATCTTCTCGGCATAATCTCCGAGACCGGATCCTAAGATGACTGCTTTTTCTGGTTTGAAATTCGTCCTTTTTTCTTATGCCTTTTTAAACACTTTTTCCAGCTTTTTTATACATACTTCAACATCCTTTCTTTCACTGCATCATCCGCAAATGCCACATCCACTGCGTTCCTCATCATAAGACGAATCTCTTCATCGGTGATTCCATAATTCTTCTGGATAAATTCCAGTTCTTTTGTCAGTGTCGTATTGCTGACTGTACGGTTATCGGTATTTGCCGTTACCTTTAATCCGGCATTCAGGAACTCTCGCATCGGATAATCCTTTGTACTTTCTACCGCTTTTGTCTGCAGATTGCTGATCGGACACATCTCGATACCGATGCCATTTTTTCTGCAATTCTTTCTGTATATCGGCATGCCCTCTCATGGCAATTCCGTGTCCGATTCTTCCGGCTCCGGCTTCTACTGAATCGAGAATATTCTGTACGCTCCCGCATTCGCCTGCATGTAAGGTAAATGGCATGCCAAGTGCTTTCGTCTTTTTGAACAGTTCCATGAACTCTGACATCGGATACAGGCTTTCTGCTCCTGCAAGATCTGCCGCACATACTCCATATCCCAGATATGCTCTTGCAGTCCGGATCATCCTGGCATTCTCTTCTTCACTGTGATGACGCATGGCACAGGTAATTACTCCATACTCTATACCGAAATCTTTCTTTCCTCTTTCCAGTCCGTTAAGCAATGCTTCGATAACTTTGTTACAGTTCATATCCTGCGTCTCAGACAGAAGCGGTGCAAAACGGATCTCTGCATAGCAGACATTTTCCTGTTTCATACTTCTTAATACATCATAGCCAGCTTCTTGCAGTCCGGTTTCATTCATGATACATTTCCCGGAAGATCAAATTTCTGCAGATATTCATTCAGGCTTCTGCAATCTTCAGATACACTGAGTTCACTTTGTGACACTTTCCGTCCCAGTCTTTTTTCTATAAATGTGTGGCTCAGCGATCCGTCCAAATGACAGTGCAGCTCGACCTTTGGCAATGCTTTTAATTCTTCTGTTATCATAATTTTCCCCCTTATTCTTCCTTCAGATTCCCAGGTCCGAATCCCAACGGTAATAACTCTTTTAACGTATAGATATCATAATGTTCCAGATCTGTTGCAAGAATGATCTGAAATGTTTCCGGATCACAGAATTCCATCATCACCTGTCTGCACACTCCGCACGGCGGTGCATATTCTGTCAGTATGCCGTTTTTCCCTCCTACGATGCAGATGGCATCGAATTCTTTTACCCCTTCACTTACTGCCTTAAAAAAATTGCTGTCCTTTCTGCACAATTTGTCGGTGTATATGCTGCATTTTCAATATTGCATCCCGTATATACGCTTCCATTTTCGCCAATAATGCAACTCCGACTTTGAATCCTGAATAAGGTGTGTAAGAATACTTTAACTGTCCTATTGAAATTTCGATCAGTTGTTTTGGATTATACCTCGGCTTGTTTCTATTCTCTGTCTTCCCCATCTTGTTTCCCTTCTTCTGTTATTCCTTTTTCTTTATCACACCGGATCAGATTTCTCACTGCATCTACTGCAGTCCGGACTGCCATATTAGTATCATGTACCACCGGATTTTCCAGGCCGAGCTTCTCTCTTTCCTGATTTGCCATAACCAGAAAGCATGCCCCTGCTCTGACACGCAATTTACCGGCCACTATGAAAAGTGCCGCTGATTCCATCTCGGAAGCCAGACATCCCATCTTCTTCCATGCTTCCCATTTGTTCAGCAGTTCATAGCCTACAGGCATTGCTTCCGGTTCATGCTGTCCGTAGAATGCATCCTTTGACTGTACCACCCCTGTATGCCAGGTGCAGCCATCTTCTTTTGCAGCCTGCACCAATGCATTCGTTACCTCCAGACTGGCAACTGCCGGATATTCGATTGGTGCATATTCTTTGCTTGTCCCTTCCATGCGGATTGAACCGGTTGCGATCACAATATCACCGCTTTTTACTTCCGGCTGCATTCCACCGCAGGTTCCGATCCGGACAAATGTATCTGCTCCGCAGCGTACCAGTTCTTCCATTGCAATTGCTGCCGACGGTCCTCCGATTCCTGTCGATGTCACACTGACTTTCTCACCATCCAGCATTCCCGTATAAGTCGTAAACTCCCGGTTACTTGCAACCAGAACCGGATTTTCCAGATATTCCGCTATCTTTTCACATCTTCCCGGGTCTCCCGGCATGATCACATAACGTCCGACTTCACCTTTGGCAACCTGAATATGATACTGTCTGCTTATATCTTCTGAATAATTTTTCATACCGATCCTTCCTTTCGAGCCAGTGGGGACGGGGTTTCCCGGCCTTTTTTCTGTCCCCTCTGGTCTTTAATCTCACCATTATTTTATCACAATTCAGGCCAAAATAATTTTATTTTCTGACTTTTTCAAAATAGCTTTCAAATAACACCACGAAAAAAGCCAGCGGGGACGGGGGAAAAAACCATTTTCCCCGTCCCCATTGGCTTATCTGTTCTTCACATTAAATGCTGCTTTTCCAGGATATACAGCACTTGCTCCGAGCTCTTCCTCGATTCTCAGTAACTGATTGTATTTTGCAACTCGTTCTGATCTTGAAGGTGCTCCTGTCTTGATCTGGCAGGTATTAAGTGCTACCGCAAGGTCTGCAATTGTTGTATCTTCTGTCTCTCCGGAACGGTGAGATGAGATAGCTGTGTAGCCGGCTTTATGAGCCATCTTGATTGCTTCCAGTGTCTCTGATACAGATCCGATCTGGTTTAATTTGATAAGGATTGAGTTACCGCATCCAAGTTCGATACCTTTGGAAAGTCTTTCCGTATTCGTTACGAATAGATCGTCTCCGACTAACTGTACTTTGTCTCCAAGTTCAGTTGTCAGTTTCTGCCATCCTTCCCAGTCTTCTTCATCCAATGCATCTTCGATAGAGATGATCGGATACTTATCTACCAGTTTCTTCCAGTGCTCAATAAGTTCTTCAGAAGTGAATTTTGTACCTGCCTTTGGAAGTACATATTCGCCCTTCTTCTCGCCTTTCCACTCAGAAGATGCTGCATCCATAGCGATCATAAAGTCTTTTCCAGGTTCGTATCCCGCATCTTTTACTGCGTCTAAGATGTACTGGATTGCTTCTTCATCGGATGCAAGGTCGGGTGCGAATCCACCTTCATCACCTACGGATGTTGCAAGTCCTTTGATTTTAATAATGCTGCCAGTGCATGGAAGACTTCTGCGCACCAGCGGAGTGCTTCTTTGAAGCTTGGTGCTCCTACAGGCATGATCATGAATTCCTGTACATCTACTGTGTTGGCTGCATGTGCGCCTCCGTTTAATATATTCATCATAGGTACCGGAAGTCTGTTACCATTTACGCCGCCGAGGAAACGGTAAAGCGGAATTGCAAGTGCATTTGCTGCTGCACGTGCACTCGCAATCGATACTGCAAGGATTGCATTTGCACCTAAGTTTGATTTATCTTTTGTTCCGTCTGCTGCGATCATTGCTGCATCTACTGCATAGATGTCTGATGCGTCTACACCTGTCAGTGCATCACTTATCACTGTATTAATATTCTCTACGGCTTTGGTTACACCTTTTCCGCCGAAACGGGATTTATCGCCGTCACGCAGTTCCAGTGCTTCGAATTCCCCTGTAGATGCGCCGCTTGGTGCCGTACCTCTTCCTACCGTTCCATCCAGAAGATAGACTTCTGCCTCTACCGTCGGATTACCTCTCGAATCAATAATCTCTCTTCCAATAACCTTCTCAATTGCTGAAAAAATTCTCCATGTCAAGATCCTTTCCCATGGAACCACTTCTGTCTCTCTTGCTCAGGGACGAGACAGAAGGAGTCTGCCATGATTTATTCACACACAAGTTAGGTCTTCCTAACTATCATTAGCATATCATAACATTTTTGGGTAAATCAAGGAATTTTTTTAATTAAAAATGAGAAAATTTAACCGATAGAACATTGACCGAAGACATTTTCTGCTTTCGAATGCATGGAAAAAAGGCGGCAACCAGAACCTCTTCTGATTACCGCCCAAAGGATATATCTGTATGTCGGACGTTTCATTTCTGAAACCAAGCCACCTGAGACAAACAAAAAAGCCACTTTTCACGTCCCCCTGGCTAGCAAAGTGCCTTTCCAAGTGCCTGGCAGGCTGCTACTGCTTCATCATCCGGTGCTTCGTTCGCAAGTACACTCTCGCATGCAAGAACCGCTCCGTCAGCTTTGCATGTCTCTTCCCATGTACGCATCCATTCTCCGTCTCCCCATCCGTAAGATCCGAAGAGTGCGATCTTCTTTCCGCCAAGTTTGCCTTCGCAGTCAGAGAACATTGGCTCGAATTCGCTGTCTTCCAGTTCTTCTGCTCCCATAGCCGGGCAGCCGAATGCTACCGCATCGTAAGCGTCCATCTTGTCTGCACCGAATTCTGAAGCTGTTAATACATCCACTTCTGCTCCTGCAGCTTTTGCTCCCTCTGCTACTTCATTGGCCATTGCCTCTGTGTTACCTGTTCCGCTCCAATATACTACTGCAATTTTACTCATTGTTTTCTACCTCTTTCATTGATATTTTTATATGTCAGGCAGCCACTGTAAGCTGCAAAACACTTCTTCCCTGCTGCCAGAGACGTACATAGACATCTCTGCATTTTTTATATTTTTCAAATGTTTCCGGCATGCACACTCATCACAATATACCTTCCAGCATCCTGCACACTTGAATGTTGCGCCTTCATTTAAAATAAGCCGATCACATCTCCAGTGGATAATCGAGAAAAATTCCGATTTCATGTGGAAATTCATTGTTTTCACCGATTCTTGATTTCAACCTGTCCAGTGCATATTCCACATCCGTGCTTCCATAGCCGTATTTTTTGAGGAACTTCGCCACTCCCGGCCGGTTCAGACTGACTTCGAGCTGTTTTTTCACGATAGACATAAACCAATACGCGGTTCTCCTGTCTCCGTAATATATAGAGACGGATACCTTTTTCTTTCATGCACTGATTCCAAAACTCAATCTGTTCTTCTATATCCGTATCATCAACAAATGTCATATTGAATAAATTTGCTGATTTCATTGATGCAAGTGTTGCCGAGCAATGCTCCACCAGACATTTTTCGATCAGATATCTGTTCGCCATCTTAGTTCCTCCTAACGAATGTTAGAGCTATCTAACAATCTATATTTGAATACTATATCATTCTTTCCAGACTGTCAAGAATTATGTGCAAAAAAAGGAAGCTTGATGAAAATTTTCATTTCATCAAGCTTCTTTTTGGTTTTTCCTTTCATCTGTTATTTGCGTTTTTGATTTATAAATGATATTTTGATTCATCTAAAAGATTCTGCATACTCTTAAGTCCGATCAACAGCGTCGATGTATTATGTAACAATGCTGAAGTCGTCGGCATGATCACACCACATACACCAAGTGCGATCAGTCCCGCATTGAATCCAACAATCGTGTGATAATTATGGCTGATCCGCTTGATCAGGCCATTACTGATCTTCTTTAAAGTTACCAGTTCTCTTAAATTATCTGCACCAACGGTAATATCTGCGATCTCTCTTGCAAGTTCTGCGCCATCACTGATAGCAATACCTACATTGGCCGCTGAAAGTGCCGGCGAGTCGTTGATGCCATCACCGATCATAATAACCTTACGCCCTGCTGCCTTTTTCTTTATCACAAAAACTTGCCTTATCTTCCGGCAGTACTTCCGCATAGTATTCATCCACGCCTACGCGTTTTGCAATTGCTTTTGCGGTACGTTCACTGTCACCGGTCATCATAACAATCTTACTTAATCCCGCTTCACGAAGTTCCTTTATTACCTCTGCTGCTTCTTCACGTAACGGATCTTCGATGCAGATCACTGCTGCAAGTTTTCCTTCAATCGCCATATACAAATGCGAATATTCTTCCGGCAGATTATCAAACTGTTCTTTCTTACCATCTGGAATGATTACCTTTCATCTTCGAATACAAAATGATAGCTTCCGATAACAGCTTTCTTCCTTCGATCTGTGTGGGAAATTCCATGGGCTACGATGTATTCCACTTTTGAATGCATCTCCTCATGATCCAGATGTTTTGCCTTTGCTGCACTGACAACTGCTTTTGCCATAGAATGCGGGAAATGTTCCTCCAGGCATGCAGCAATACGGAGCAGTTCATCTTCATTCATTTCATTGAATGATACCACTTTTGCCACTGTCGGTTTTGCTTTTGTCAGTGTTCCCGTCTTATCAAATACGATGGTATCTGCTTCGGCAACTGCTTCCAGATATTTTCCACCTTTTACTGTAATCTTATACATACCTGCTTCGCGGATCGCAGAGAGTACGGAGATTGGCATCGCAAGTTTTAAAGCACAGGAGAAATCTACCATCAGAATAGACAATGCTTTTGTCGTATTTCTTGTAAGCAGCCAGGTAAGTGCTGTTCCTCCAAGAGAATACGGAACCAGTTTGTCTGCCAGATGTTCTGCCCTGCTTTCCAGACCTGATTTCAATTTTTCAGAATCTTCTATCATAGCCGCAATCTTTTCGTAACGGCTGGATCCACCGACAGCCTTTACATTAATTGTGACCTCTCCTTCTTCCACAACAGTTCCTGCATATACATAATTTCCAATTGTTCTTCTTACCGGCACAGATTCTCCTGTCAGGGAAGCCTGATTGATCATTGCTTCTCCGTCCACAACTTCACCGTCAAATGGAATTACATTTCCCATATGGACTACCACCTGATCACCGGCTTTAATCTTACTTGACGGAACAAGGACGGCCTGGTCTTCTGTCTTCAGCCATACTTTTCCGACATTCAATGACATGGTCCTTGCCAGATCATCGACTGATTTCTTATGTGTCCACTCTTCCAGAAGTTCTCCGATTCCAAGTAAGAACATCACAGATCCCGCAGTATCAAAGTCACTTCTTAAGATAGAGACACCGATCGCCGTAGCGTCCAGTACAGGGACTTCCAGTTTTCTTTCCATCAGTGTCTTAATACCTTTCCAGATATATTTTGCAGACATAATGGTTGTATATGCTGCTGAGATCGGATATGGCAGTAAGAATTTTCTTCCATAATGGAACAGAATCTTATCCACCAGTTTCTCCTGATACTCTGCATTCATTGCTCTTCCGGATGTCTCTAACAGGCCATTCGGCACTTCTACTTCCTCATAACGGAATCTGCGGAGTCCTTCGATGATTGTTTCTCTGTTTCCCTTATAATGAATTGTTGCGTCCGCCGTTCTGTCATAGACATCTGCGCGGAATACGCCGTCTATATTCTGCAGATAAAAGAGAAGAATGTCCGCCTGTTCATGAGTCATGCGTTTCTGCTCCATGTGGATACGGATTCTTCCTCTTATCTCATGCTTAATCTTAAAATTTCCACTCTTGTCACCTCTTGCTAGTCTTACAAAAGCACCTGCAGATGTTCCGCAGGTGCCTGTGTCTATGTATTTCCGGCAACTTTTCTTTATCTTCAGTGCCGGATTTTTTCATTCTTCTGTTGCTTCAGCAGTATCTTCTGCTGTCTCTTCTGTCTCGCAAAAATCATCTACAACTTCTGCTTCTGCCTCTGCTGCCCTATCTTCATTGATCTGCTTTGCTTCTGCTAAAATATCTCCTGCATTCTCCTGAACGCTTGTTGCAGTCTTCATCACACAAGATTTTGCTCTTAATACGGCTGCTGTACAGTTTGTATATAATTTCTTGGCATCATCACTTGTCAGAATCTTGATTCCTGCTGTTCCGAAAGCTACTCCTGCTGCAAAAAGTCCTGGTTTTTTCCAATTAATGTCTTTTAAATTTAACATATGTATTCCCTCCATTGTATATTTATTAATTAAGTACTATAAACGTTATAACAAAAGGACATCCCTTCATTTGTGTCCGGCAGTCATTTTTGTTTCTGCAAATTATAACACCAAAGAATGTCCTTTTCAAATATTTTTCATGCTATTGATAAATTTTTTCAATAGCATCTTTATGACTGCACTGTTATGTTCCGTACTTTCTGATCTTCTACATAACCACATGCTTTCAAGCCTGCCTGTATCACAGCATTCCAGTTCTTTGCAGACAGATGCTTGATCGTATCATCGTCCAGTTCAACCGTACATGCATTCTGCAGGTCACAGTCCGGATCACATGCTACTTTATACATGTTCCTGCGGTTGATCGCTCCGATTTCCTCCAGCTTGTTGATCATCCGGTATACGGTTGCTGTTCCGATACTTGGATCGATCCGGGATGCGCGGTAATAGATTTCTTTGCAACAGGAACAGTTTTCTTCCAGTATAATATCCAGAAGCATCAGTCTCTGCTTGGTGATCCTGCATCCACTGGCTTTTAGTTTCTGTACAATCGCTTCTTTTGCCTTATCCACCTGTCATCCTCCTATCGTATCTACTCTGTTATAGAAACAACCTGAAATCCTGCTTTTTCAACTGTTTTTTTCAAAACATCATTTTCAATCTCACGGTCATAAGACACCACTGCTTCTTTCTTCTGTAAGTCCACTCTTGCCGAAACACCTTCTATCTCATTTAACGCTTTCTTTACTGACTGTACGCAGTGCTCACAGGTCATACCTTCGATATGAACTGTCTTCTTTCCAATTACCGAATTCTTCAGTTCTTTATCGTCAGTTTTGATGATACCGGTTCCGCCGCCACAGCAGGGACTGTCACCTTTAAAATGCCTGATTGCTCCTCTTAATGCAAATCCAAGAAGAACGATCACGATTAATACAACTATAATATCTGCCATATCTCTATCCCTCTATTCTTTGTTCTCCTCATTATCCATGCTGAACTTTTCGTCTCTTTTTTTCTCCTGCCATTTCCTGAACCAGAGAAATGCCTGATAGATAGAAGCACCGACAATGTAAAGGACGATCACGATCACGAACAGGTAGAACATAGAGCCTGTCGAATTGCCCATGACTGCCAACTCCTTTATTTACCATACATATTTTCGATCATTTTTTTCACTTCATCAGGATCCGAACTGCAGCATCCACCACCGCATCCACTGCATCCGGCACAGCTGCCGCCACATCCCTGGATGACTCCATTTTTAAATCTCTTCACAATTCCGTATACCAGGTATGCGCAATACCCTAATATTAATGCTAAAATAATGATATCTGCTAAAATGGCTACCATGAAAACTGCCTCCTTCAAAGGGAAATCCGGACGTAAATGAGTTACGTCCGGTCCGCTCTAATTATGCATTTACAGAACGTTTTGAATAAACTTTCTGATTCTTATATGGGTCAGGTCTGAATAACAGGAACAGCATGATCGCTACGATCACAAATGCTACTGCTGTACCAACTCCAAATCCACCTCCAGTTACTAATGTACCAATCTGGTATACACAAAGTGTCACGAGATAAGCGAATACATTCTGGAACAGGATTGCAAACCAGAACCATTTTCTGGACTGCATCTGCTGTGCCATTGTTGCGATCGCTGCCAGGCAAGGAGAATCTAACAGGTTAAATAACAGGAATGAGAATGCTGCTACTGCACTCGGGAACCATGACTGGATTGCCTGTGCAACTGTTACGGTATCTTCTGACTTGCTCTCTGCTACGTTCGCAAGTACTCCCATTGTTGAAACGATTGCTTCTTTTGCTGTGAATCCGGAAAGAGAAGCCGCTACCGGCTGCCACTCTCCAAATCCAAGTGGTGCAAAGATTGGTGCGATAAATCCACCGATCACTGCAAGTAAGCTGTCTGCGCTGTCATCTACAAGTCCGAATCCGCCATTTGTAAATCCGAATCCACCAAGGAACCACATTACTACACAAGCAAGGAACAGGATGGTTCCGGCTTTGATGATAAAGCCTTTCAGTCTCTCCCATACATGAAGAAGAACTGTCTTAGCCTGTGGAATATGATACTGTGGAAGCTCCATAACGAATGGTGCCGGTTTTCCTGAGAATGGTTTTGTCTTCTTCAGGATGATCGCTGCTACTAATACGGCTACAATACCGACAAAGTACATGATCGGTGCCATAAATCCACCTGCTGTATAACTTCCTGTTGCGTAGCTTGTCATAATACCACCCATCAGTGCGATAACCGGTAATTTCGCTCCGCAAGGGATAAATGTTGCTGTCATAATTGTCAGACGTCTGTCATTGTCCTGTTCAATGGTCTTAGAAGCCATGATTCCAGGGATACCACAACCTGATGAGATCAGAAGCGGGATGAAACTCTTACCGGACAGTCCGAAGTGTCTGAATACACGGTCCATAACGAATGCAATACGTACCATGTATCCGCAGTCTTCCAGAATAGAAAGGAAAAGGAACAGGATTGCCATCTGAGGAACGAATCCAAGTACGGCTCCGATACCACCAATGATACCGTCAACTACCAGTCCTTCGATCACACTGCTTACACCAGCTGCTTCCAGTCCTTTTGAAGCGATATCCTGAATTGCAACTACGAATGTATCATTTGTCCAGTCTGTAACGATTGTACCGATTGTTGTTACAGAAATGTAGTAGACAACAAACATAACTGCGATGAAGATCGGAATACCAAGAATACGGTTTGTAACGATCCGGTCGATCTTATCGGATGTTGTTAATTTGTCTTTTCCTTTTTTTAACTGTTGTCTCAACGATCTTCTGGATGAATTTGTAACGTTCATCTGTTACGATACTTTCCATATCATCGTCATGTTTTGTCTCAAGTTCTTTTCTGTCTTTATCAACTGCTGCCTTTGCTGCTGCGGAAAGGTTCATACTTTCTACAACCTTGCTGTCGTTCTCAAGGAATTTCACTGCATACCATCTCTTCTTGTCTTCTGAGATTGTATCCGGGAGAACCCCTTTCACATCTGCAACTGCTGCTTCCATTTCTTTAGAGAAGATTTCTCTTGGAAGATCAACTTCATTTTTTATTAGCAACTTTGATTGCTGTCTCAATCAGAGTATCCAGTCCTGTCTGCTTCAGGGCAGAAGTCTCAACGATTGGGCAATCTAACAACATAGAAAGTCTCTTTGTATCGATCTTGATTCCTCTCTTCTCCAGAAGGTCTGTCATGTTCAGTGCGATAACTACCGGAACACCTGTCTCGATCAGCTGTGTTGTAAGATACAGGTTACGTTCAATATTCGTTGCATCTACAAGATCAATAATAACATCCGGATTATCGTTTAAGATATAATCACGGCTGACTACTTCTTCCAATGTGTACGGTGAAAGAGAATAGATACCCGGAAGGTCTGTTACAACAATGTCATCATTCTTTCTCTTTCCTTTTAATTTTCCTTCTTTTTTCTCTACTGTAACCCCCGGCCAGTTACCAACATACTGGTTGGCACCCGTTAAGGCATTAAACATTGTGGTCTTACCACAGTTTGGGTTTCCCGCAAGTGCGATCTTAATTCCCATTCCTATTTACCTCCTTGAACGTGTAAATTCTAATGCGACAATATGTATCTGTCAGTTCCTTCGGTAAGTCTTATTTTACCTGAACACACTGGGCATCGTCTTTTCTTACTGAAAGTTCATAGCCTCTGACTGTAATCTCTACAGGATCTCCGAGAGGAGCTACTTTTCTGATATACAGTTCACTGCCTTTTGTGATTCCCATGTCCATAATACGGCGCTTGTATGCGCTGTCCCCTTCAATCTTCGTTACAACAACTGTACTTCCAACTTTTGCATCACCTAAAGTCATTGCTGTTTCTCCTTTCCTTAGATTGTTAGTATCTATAATACAGCAGACACCCCGGTACTAAACCATGATGTGCCGCGCCATATCCTCATTTACTGCCACTCTGGAGTCTTTGACATTTACGATCACATTGCCTCCGATCTTCGACAGTACAACAACTTCCGCTCCTGCAACAAATCCAAGATTTGCCAGAAAACGTCTTGTCTCTTCATTTCCACCAATACGTGAGATTGTGTTTGTTTCACCGATACCGGCCATTGTAAGTGGCATAATAACACCTCATTTTCTTTATGTAGTATTTTTTACATCTTTCCATGTAATTTCCCAAGGATTTTGATAATGATAAATGTTTTCATTATCCCTTGCAATAGTTAGTATATGCTAACGTTTGTTAGCTGTCAACCACTTTATTTCATTTTATTGATTATTTTTTCTCAATAAGTTTTTTCTTCCGTTTGCCAGTCGTAACTAACTATGTTATACTAAACTCAATGTTAACGTGTAAAGGAAGGAATGACTTATTATGAGCAATGTATTAAATGAATCTGCCGAGAACTATCTTGAAACAATTCTAATTTTAAGCCAGAAACTGCCTGTCGTGCGTTCCGTAGATATTGCCAACGAACTTGGTTTTAAAAAGTCCAGTGTCAGTGTTGCTATGAAGAATCTTCGTGAAAAAGAGCATATTAAAGTAGATGAGCAGGGATTTATCCATTTGACACCATCCGGTCTGGAGATTGCAAATATGATTTACGAACGTCACACCCTTTTATCATCCTGGCTGATACATCTCGGCGTACCTGCGGATGTCGCTGCTGCCGATGCATGTAAGATGGAGCATGTGATCAGTAAAGAAAGTTTCGAAGCGATCAAGAGACATGTATACGAGAACAAAGAAGTGTAAATCATCTGTTTCGTTTTTATTTCTTTTTATATTATGAGATTTTATTTTTTCACTGTATTCTAAAGGAGTCTTGATTTATGAACGAAAGTATTAAAAACATGATTGAACGCCGCAGTGTACGCGGTTACAAACCGGACATGATCCCGAACGAAGATCTGGATCTGATTCTTGAAGCAGGCACTTATGCCGCAACCGGCATGGGAATGCAGTCACCGATAATCGTTGCCGTTACAGACAAAGCCACCCGTGATCAGCTTTCCAAAATGAATGCAGCCGTTATGGGAACCGATACGGATCCGTTCTACGGAGCACCGGTTGTCCTGGTTGTATTAGCTGATAAGAACAGACCGACATATATCTATGACGGAAGCCTTGTCATGGGCAATCTGATGAATGCTGCCGCTTCTCTTGGAATCGGAAGCTGCTGGATCCATCGGGCGAAAGAAGTCTTTGCATCGGAAGAAGGTAAGGCTCGAAAGCCATCTGTGTCTGCGTGTGGAAGGTGATTATGAAGGCATCGGACACTGCGTGCTCGGATATCCGGCCAGAGATGTGCCGAAGGCAAAGCCTCGTAAAGAAAATTATGTGTATTATGTAGATTAAATGAATAACAAGAACAAAATGAGGAACCCCGGATCAATGTGATCTTCGGGATTCCTCTTTTTACATACCATAAATTATTTCGTAAAGTTCCGGTGAAGTAATTCGTGTTCTTTTCCTTTCAGCAAGGAGTCATAAAGTGACAGGATCATCGGATTTTCATTTGATTTCTTGATCTGTGTATTGACATCTGTATCATACAGCCCCTTCATTCTGGCCCTCTTCGTTCTAGGGCCTGCATTGACCGGCTGTCCGCCGCCCATGATGCAGCCTCTTCTGCATGCCATCACTTCTACAAAATCATAATGTACCTCGTTATTTTTAATCCGCTCTATTACTTTATCTGCATTGGCAAGTCCACTTACAACGGCAGCTTTGATTTCCCGTCCGTTATAATTATACGTCAGTTCTTTGATACCTTCATCACCACGGACACCGCTTGTCTTAATTGCTTCCATGTCCACACGGTTATGCCCCTGCTGTAATCTTCTAAGAACTGCTTCTGTCACACCGCCTGTCACACCGAATATCACACCACTTCCTGATCCAATTCCAAATGGTACATCCGCTGCTTCAATCTCTACTTTATCGAATACAATACCGGATTTTTTGATCATTCGGATGATCTCTGTGGTTGTCAGTACATAGTCTACGTCCTGTTTTCCATTTGTCATAGACTCCGGACGCAGGATTTCTTCTTTCTTTGCCGTACACGGCATGATCGATACGGATACCAGTCTCTTTCCTTCATTCTTTTCCGGATCCTTATAGTACTCCCGCACTACAGCTCCGAACATCTGCTGCGGAGATCTGCAGGTCGATAAGTTTTCTGCCAGTTCCGGATATTTGGTCTCGCAGTGTTTGACCCATGCCGGACAACAGGATGTAAATAACGGCAGCTTTTCTCCTGCTGTGAATCTTTCGATAAATTCTTTTGACTCCTCTATTACAGTAAGGTCTGCTCCGTAAGATGTATCATATACTTCATCGAATCCCAGCCGGTGCAGAACACCTACCAGTTTGCCCATGACATTTTCACCCTTTGCATAGCCAAACTGATCGCCGACTGCCACACGTACTGCCGGTGCGATCTGTGCGATCACCTTCGTATTCTTATCTGCCAGCGCTTCCCATACCGGATCAATATTCGTATGAATACTGATCGCACCTGTCGGACAGACAACTCTGCATTGTCCGCAGCCTACACAGTTTGTCTCTGCTATCTTCTTATTAAATGCAGGTGTTACCAGTGCATCGGTTCCACGATAAGCAAAGTCAATGGCATTGATATTCTGGATATTGTCACACATACGTACACAGTCTCCGCATAAGATACATTTATTCGGATCTCTTATGATGGCCGGAGAACTGGTATCGATCGGCTGCATTTCCCTGACATTTTCAAAGCGCACTTCGTGTACACCGAGTCTATGTGCCAGTTCCTGAAGGTGACATTCCCCGCTTTTGATACAGGTTGTACAGTCTCTGCAATGTGCCGCAAGCAGTAACTCCAGGATCAGCTTTCTATAATGCATAAGTCTAGGCGTATTTGTATAGATCACCATTCCGTCTCTTGGTTTTTCCGAACAGGAGGCAAATGTCTTTCCTCTCTCATTTTCCACCGTACACAGACGGCAGGCTCCGTAAATCGATAATTCTGAGTGATAGCACAATGTTGGAATATCAATTCCGGCCTTTCTGATCACAGACAGCACATTCGGTTCGTCCGTGAATTCCACACGCTGCCCATCGATTGTCATGATTCCCATAATATCCCCTCCTATTCCGTATAGATTGCACCAAATGCACAGTTATCTTTTACAGGTACCGCACTTGATACATTTATCATTGTCTATCACAAATGGTGTCTTGATCTTGCCTGTGATCGCATTCACCGGGCAGTTTCTGCACATTTCGAGCAGCCTTTACATTTTTCCAGATCAATCTTATATGTACGGAGATTTTGAACAGACGCCCTGCTTTGCAGTGTTTCTTTAAGATATGCTCTTCGTATTCCTCTCTGAACGCATGGATCGTACTGATAACCGGCTTTGGTGCACTCTTTCCAAGTCCGCACAGTGCCGTGCTTTCGATCATATCTGCCAGTTCTTCCAGTTCATCCAGATCACTCAACTTTCCATTGCCCTCTACAATCCGTTCCAGAATTTCCAGCATACGTTTGGTTCCTTCCCGGCATGGCACACATTTTCCACAGCTTTCTCTCTGTGTAAAATTCATGAAGAATCTGGCCACCTCTACCATACAAGTGTCTTCGTCCATAACTACCAGGCCGCCCGAGCCGATCATTGCACCGATCTTTGTCAGTGAATCAAAATCCATCTTATTGTCAAGCTGTGACTCGACCAGACAGCCTCCGGACGGGCCTCCGATCTGAACGGCTTTGAATTTCTTATTATTCTTAATTCCGCCGCCGATATCAAAGATAATCTCCCGGAGCGTAATTCCCATCGGTACTTCGATCAGTCCTGTGTTCTTTACATTTCCCGTCAGGGCAAATGCTTTTGTTCCCGGACTTTCTTTCGTACCGATCCTGCAAAACCAGTCTGCACCGTTTTTGATGATCATCGGGACATTCGCATATGTCTCTACGTTATTTAATACAGTCGGTTTCGCCCACAGTCCCTGTTCTACAGTTCTAGGCGGTTTTACTCTCGGCATTCCTCTCTTTCCTTCGATAGATGCCGTAAGAGCCGAACCTTCGCCACAGACAAATGCTCCCGCACCTCTGTTAATATGAAGATGGAAACTGAATCCGGTTCCCAGTATATTATCTCCGAGCAGTCCTTTCTCTTCTGCCTGTTCAATCGCAATCTTCAGTCTTCTGACTGCCAGCGGGTATTCTGCCCTTACATAAATGTATCCCTCATGTGCCTGTACTGCATAGGCTGCAATCATCATGCCTTCGATCATACGGTGCGGGTCACCTTCCATCACACTTCTGTCCATGAACGCTCCCGGATCTCCTTCATCACCGTTACAGACAACATATCTGACTTTTTCTTTCTGTCCAGCTACCTGTGACCATTTTCTTCCGGTCGGGAATCCTGCACCCCCGCGTCCCCGGAGTCCGGAATCTAATACGCTCTTTATAACAGCCTCCGGCGTCATCTCGAACACCGCTTTTTCAAATGATTCATATGCACCGGCTGCAATTGCTTCCTCGATATGTTCCGCATCGATATGTCCACAGTTTTTTCAGGACCAGTCGTGTCTGCTCGGCATAGAACGGAATCTCTTCCTGTGTCTCATATACTTTGTGATCATCATGATACATCAGCCGTTCTACCGGTTCTCCGCGCAGGATCGTCTTTTCAAAAATTTCCTCGCAGTCTTCTAATTTTACTTTCAGATACAGGTAATTGTATGGTTCAATTCTTACTAATGGGCCCATCTCACAGAATCCATGACACCCGCTCATCTTTACTCCCGGATGTGCAATCTCTTCTCCGATTTTAACCGTGACATGATCCATACCTTCCGACATTTCTTTAAAACGTGCATAAATCTTATCCGATCCCCCCTGCCAGACATCCGGTTCCACCACATACCAGAATCCGGCACTTTTCTTTCTGATGCTTTTCCTTACATTCTTCTCTCCACAGCTGAAGCTGTAATCTGTTCTCTATTCTCATACCTGTTCTTCACCTCGCAGCTTTCCGATCAGTTCGCTCATCTTCTCCGGTGTCATCTTTGGATGGACCTCGTCATTTACCATAACTGCCGGCGCAAGTCCGCATGCGCCCAGGCATGATACCGTCTCTACGGTAAATAACTGATCATCTGTCGTGTGCTTTTTCTTTCCAAGCCCAAGTTCTTTGTACAGGCTTTCCAGGATCGGCACGGATTTTCTTACATGACAGGCCGTTCCGTCACATACCTTAATGACATACTTTCCTTTTGCTTCAAATGAGAAATTCTCATAAAAGCTCGCTACACTGTACGCTTTTGCTTCCGAAATCCCCAGCTTTCCGGCAACATATGTCAAAGTTCCGGCGGAAGATAACGGTATTCTTCCTGAATTCCCTGAACGATCGGTATCAGAGACCTCTCTTCACAGCTGTACTGTGCGATAATTTCATCCGCTTTTTCGTAGTATGATGCATCTAACATCCATATTCCTCCTCTTTGTGTATTTTGTATTGGTTTCAGTATATCACTAATGTTTTTTGTGCATAGTGCCTACAGACATATTTTGACAATGTATGATTTTATACAGAGAACTTGCCACTGGCAACTTCTCTTGCATACTTTGGTATGCAAAAAAGCCGTGACATTCATCACGACTTTTTTCTCACAAACCATTTTTCTGATTCTTTACTTTTTTATTATGTATTATCTTATGCGTCCTTCCACACTTCTTCAGCGATCTCTTTTACCAGTTTTAATTTTGCCCACTGCTCTTCTTCTGTCAGTTTATTACCGATTTCGCAGGATGCAAATCCACACTGCGGGCTTAAATACAATCTCTCAAGCGGAATATACTTTTCTGCTTCATGGATTCTTTTGATCACGGTTTCTTTGTCTTCAAGTTCCGGTGACTTAGTTGTGACCAGTCCCAGAACGACTTTCTTATCCTCTGAAACTTTTGCAAGCGGTGCAAATCCTCCTGATCTTGCATCATCATATTCCAGGAATAATGCGTCTACATTTTCCTTTGCAAATACATAGTCTGCTACGGAATCATATGGACCACTTGTAAAGAATGTTGAGTGATAGTTACCTCTACAGATATGTGAAGTGATCACCATATCTGCCGGTTTTCCTTCTAATGCAAGGTTATTTACTTCCAGCAGCTGTCCTTTTACTTCGTCCAGATCCTGTCCAAGATTCTTATATCTCTGTTTTGCAGCATCACCTACAATTGCTCCCCATGTACAGTCATCCAGCTGAAGGTTGCGGCATCCTGCCTCGTAAAACTGCTTAATGACTTCCTGATAAGCCTTCCCGATATCCCGGATCAGTTCTTCATTTGTTGCATAATATTTTCTTGTATTTTCAAAATTTGCCGGAACGATCATCTGCTGGAACATCTGCGCCGGTGCCGGAATCGTATATTTTGCAACTGTATTTTCATCTTCAAACTGTTTTAAGAATTTGAATCCTTCTACAAATGGATGTGCTTTTGCCTTTACTTTTCCTATCAGGTAAGTATCTTCTACTGCTGCCATCTCTGCATTGAACTGGACACCTGCTCCTGTCTGCTCATGACCAACGCCTTCAAATCCCCACATGAAGTCCAGATGCCAGTAAGTTCTTCGGAATTCTCCGTCTGTAATGATGTGGAATCCCAACTCTTTCTGCTTTGCAACTACTTCTGTGACTGTCTTATCAACAATAGCATCACATTCTTCTTTTGTGATCTTTCCTTCACTGTAATCTGCTTTTGCCTGTTTTACTTCCTGTGGTCTTAAAAAACTTCCCACAAAATCATATCTGTATGGTGTCTGGTATTTGCTCATTTTCTATATCCTCCTGTGATTATGTTCCTGTTGTTTTGGTCTGGATATAGAATAGCATGATTTGGAGGATTTGGATAATACATATAGCTTGTGGTTTGCTATAGTTTCAAACTATGGCAGTTTCTATTGCACACTCCGGTATCAAAAAAAGTACAGTACCCATATCAGATACTGTATCATTCAATCGGAGTGACGTGATTCGAACACGCGACCTCTACGGTCAACGAACAACGTATTTACGGGCTTTGTAAGGGGTATTTAAGAATCCCAACCAAAAGCCAACCAATGACAAATATAAACAAGCGACCTAAACGGTCAGAAAGGAAAACTTGTATATCCGTTTGTTCTAAAAGTTTATTAAATTCAATAGATTAGCTAAAAAACACTAGCCATAGGTGTTCCCTGTGGCTAATTTCCGCCATTGTGCCAAGCAAGATTATGTACTTAATTTTGACAAACTGGAAGTTGTCGAGTTTTATATATTGACCAAAAGTTTGATTTAAGAACTATAAGACATTTTTTCAAATAATATCTGTAATGCTTTTCTGGACAATTTTCTAATATACCAAATACAATATACCCTTGCTTCTCATAAAATTCTTTGGCTTGAAAATCAAATGTATCAAGATGAATAAGTTTAGCACCTTTTGATTTAGCATCATTTTCAACTTCTTCTAAAAGTAAGCTACCAAGATTTTTTCCCTCTATAACTAGAATCGACCCACAATGTATCAACATAAACTACATTCCAACAATACATCCTTGCTACAATACCAGCAACAATCTTATCATCCTTACCGATTTTCTTGCTTAAATCTATGAAATTTTCTTTCTGTTTAGCCTCAACCTGAGATAGATTATATTCCACCAGTCTTTCAATAATATAATCCTGTTCTTTCTTTGAACATACATCAATTTTCATAATATAATTTCCTTTCATATAATAAATCGGATTTGTTTACAGTAAGCAGTGCGCTTACTTTGTCAATGTTTTGTAATGAAACGTTCATTCTGACAATTATTTATTTGATTTATACTTTGTTCCATATCTCAAATGGGCGTGCAAAATTAGCGTTATTCTTTC
>ENA-OPYU01000157-OPYU01000157.1-human-gut-metagenome-genome-assembly--contig:-NODE-157-length-26984-cov-3.495662_pt1 | contig 26984 bp, 37 predicted proteins | sample MGYA00242637_ERZ504482 | MGnify/ENA primary metagenome ERZ504482 (study PRJEB26092, sample SAMD00036237) | human gut metagenome | host: Homo sapiens | study: EMG produced TPA metagenomics assembly of... | reverse complement strand
GGGCCCACATCTAACGCTACATAAGTCGTTCTTCCATCATGCACGCCGAGCTCTGCGGCCGTTTTTCGCATTTTGGATCCCGGCCGTCACGATTCTTCAGTCCATACTTGGAATCATGAAATTTGATCGCATTGGCACCAAATGTATTGCTAAGCACGATATCACTGCCGGCTTCGAAATATGACTTATGAATATCAACGATCTCTTCTGCATGCTCCAGATTCCAGACTTCCGGCAAGTTCTCCTGGCTGCAATCCTTTTGACTGCAGAAGCGTTCCCATGCCGCCATCAAAGTATAATAATTCTTTTCCCAGTCGTTCTAATAACATCTGTCTGCTCCTATCCTTTTCCTGTATCTTATGACCTGCGATATGCGCAGTCCTTCTTCTGACACACTTCACAACCTTTGATATGGCAGGAAGTCTCTGTTTCACTGAGACCGATCACTGCCGTCACCGATTTTGACGGTGTCAGCATATTGCCGCCGGTAAGTGTCAGCCCGATCTTCTTTGCCGTATCCAGCATACGGAGGATTATATCCTGATGTGCAATATCAAAGTCTCCATATCCAGGACTGAATCTCGGTCTGATATAATAACCCTCTTTCTTCATATCTGCTTCCAGAGCAGTCTGCCATTCATCCAAATATTCTTCCAGCATAGCAGCCGCACACGCCTGAAGTGTTACCACTCTTGCCATATCTCCGATGGAATATTTCCGCAATAGCAGATCAACTTTCGGTCCAAGCGTTGCACCTAGCAGCACTGCATTTTTTACATCCCGTCAGATTTTTATAAAGATTTTTACTGTGGATATCCAGATTTCCCAGAAGGATTCTTCCACTCTCCGGGAATTCTAATTCAAAAATGCGGTAGACGATCCTGCCGCACGCCTCCTGGGAAAGTTCTTCAAAACAGCTTTCCACAAGCTTCAGCGTATGATCATCTACCGCATGTCTGCCATATCCCAAGTAACGAATTGCTTCTTTCGTTCTTGCGTCCATTTTGCTTCCTCTATTTATTCAGAATCTCTGAAAGATTTGCCTGGATTGCCGCAGCAACCTCCGGTTTATTCATAGAATATACGTGAACATGGTTAATGCCATTTGCAAACAGATCGATGATCTGGTCTGTCGCATATGCAATACCTGCCTGCTGCATTGCTTTCGGATTATCTCCAAAGCGATCTACGATTGCTTTGAATCTCTCCGGAAGGTTGGTTCCGGACATAGACAGGATTCTCTTTACCTGATTTGCATTTGTTACCGGCATGATTCCCGGAATAACCGGAACGGTAACACCCTTTTCTCTCGCTCTATAGAGGAAATTATAAAGAATATTGTTATCAAAAAACATCTGTGTAGTCAGGAAATCTACACCACAGTCTACTTTCTGTTTCAGATGTGCAATATCATCCTTCTTATGTTCGGACTCTACATGTCCTTCCGGATAACATGCAGCCCCGATGCAGAAATCTCCCTGACTCTTGATATCCTCGATCAGCTCATATGCATACTGATAATGATTCGGAAGTGGAAATTCACTCTCTTGTGGAATATCTCCTCTGAGAGCAAGGATATTCTCAATTCCTGATGCCTTTAACTGATCGATTACCTGATGTACTTCTTCTTTTGTTGATGATACACAAGTAAGATGTGCAAGGCTTGGTACATTATATTTATCTTTGATATGTGATGCAATCTTTACAGTATTCTTACTGGTACCGCCGCCTGCACCATATGTAACACTCATATATGACGGTTTCAATTCTGCAATTGCTTCTGTCGCCTTTAATACTCCTTCATATGCTGCATCTGTCTTCGGAGGAAATACCTCAAAAGAAAGATGCGGTGTCTTTTCTACTAATATATCACTGATTTTCATATTTTTTCTGTCGTTCTCCTTTAGTCTGTTTTTACATTCCTTCGTATAATTCTTCGTACTGTTTTGCAGAATTCTTCCATGAGAAGTCTTTATTCATGGCACGTTCAACAATCTTGTTCCAGTCACGCTTCTTATCGTAATAGATCTGTTCTGCATAACGTACAGTTGCCAGCATCTCATGTGCATTGTAGTTCATGAAGCTGAATCCTGTACCGGTCTTTTCATACTCATTGTATGGCTCTACCGTATCTTTTAATCCACCTGTCTCGCGTACAATCGGGACTGTTCCGTAACGCAGACTCATCAACTGGCTGAGTCCGCATGGTTCAAACAGGGATGGCATAAGAAATGCATCACAGGATGCATAGATCTTATGGGACATTGCTTCTGAATAATAAATGTTTGCAGATACTTTTCCCGGATATTTCCAGGCAAAATGACGGAACATATTCTCATACTGCTCTTCCCCTGTACCAAGAACTACGATCTGTACTGCATCCTGACACAGTTCATCCATTACATAGGCAACAAGATCAAAGCCTTTCTGGTCTGTCAGTCTGGAAACCACACCGATCATCATGGTCTTCTGGTTTTCCTCCAGACCAAGTTCTTTCTGAAGTGCGATCTTATTCTTGATTTTTTCTTTACGGAAATTGCTGACATCATAATTTCTCTCAATCTTATTATCTGTCAGCGGATTATAATCTTCGTAGTCAATTCCATTTACAATTCCTGACAGACAATTTGCCCTTGCATTCATAAGACCATCCAGCTTTTCACCATAGAATGGTGTCTTGATCTCTTCTGCATAGGAATTACTTACCGTCGTCACTCTGTCTGCATATACAATTCCACCCTTCAGGTAGTTTGCATCCTTATATGCCTCCAGTTTATCCGGTGCGAAATAATACTGAGGTAATCCGGTAATATCTCTGACACGCTTCGGATCCCATGTTCCCTGGAATTTCAGATTATGTATGGTCATGACCGTCTTGATTCCACGGTAAAATTCATTGCCATATCTGAAATTATCCAGATAGATTGGAACCAGCCCTGTCTGCCAGTCGTGACAGTGAATGATATCTGGTCTGAAATCAATCAATGGAAGTGCGCTTAATACAGCTTTTGAGAAGAATGCAAATTTTTCAATATCCGCATATATATCACCGTACGGTGCATATCCGTTAAAGTAATACTCGTTATCTATAAAATAAAACCTGATTCCGTCGTATTCCATTTCAAGAACACCTACATACTGCTTTCTCCAGTTCAGATCCATATAAAAATGTGTGTGATACTGAAGTTTTTCTTTCCATTCATCTTTCATGCACATATACTTCGGAAGCATTACACGCACATCGAATTTTTCTTTATCAAAATATTTTGGTAATGAGCCGACAACATCAGCAAGTCCTCCTGTCTTGATAAATGGGACTGACTCAGATGCCGCAAAATAATATTTTCTTCATTGCATTTTCCTCCCAACCTTAGAATACTTTATCATTATAAACGTATTTTTATTCAGAATAAAAAGGGTTGTTTACCGGTTTTTATTTTCCAGACGGATCGTATCTGCGATCAGTGCAATAAATTCCGAGTTTGTCGGCTTACCTTTTCCGTTGCTTACTGTATATCCAAAGAGTTCATCCAGTGTATCTAGTTTTCCTCTGCTCCATGCAACTTCGATTGCATGGCGGATTGCTCTTTCTACTCTGCTTGCCGTCGTCTGGTGCATCTTAGCGATCGTCGGATACAGAACTTTTGTGATTGCATTTAATACATCCATATCATCCACTGCCATGATAATCGCATCTCTCAGGTAATGATATCCTTTGATGTGTGCCGGTATTCCGATCTCATGGATCATATCTGTCACCCTCGTCTCCAGATTATACTCCGGCTTCTTCTGCACTGTGCTTCCGGGTATTGCTTCAGAACTATTCCGCCTCTCTCCATTTTCCTGCATCTTTGATCCGGCTTAAGATCATATCATTGTGAAATGGTTTCATCACATAATAACTTGCTCCTTTTCGGAAAGCATCTTCTGTGATCCGTTCCTGTCCAACAGCCGTTACTATGATAAATTCCGGACGCTTGGTGATCTGGTCATCTGCATTTAGTTTTTTTCCATCACACTAAACCATTCGAGCTTAGGCATGATCAGATCCAGTAGTACTACATCCGGTTCTTTTTTCTTTAATCAGATGATACATATCTTCTCCATTATTGGCTTTGCCTATCAGATTCAGGTCATGATCCTGCTCTATGATTTCCCCCAGCATATCCCAAAATTCTCTCATTGTCGTCAGCGATTGCTACATTAACTTCTCTCATTTTACGTTATGCCTCCTTGTCCCTTAATAATCATGTCGAGTTTTATTATATAATTCCTGCAATTTCCGAACAAGAAAATGTTGTCGTAAAAACCTGACCTGCATCGACAATATTCTGATTATTCTACATGTTTCAGCATATTTTCGATAAAAATCCCATATCCCCTTGCAGGATCATTGACGAATACATGGGTGACTGCACCAGCGATTTTCCCGTTCTGAAGGATTGGTGCCCCGGACATTCCCTGTATGATTCCGCCTGTAATCTCAAGAAGTTCCGGATCTGTCACCTTGATCTCCAGACCTTTATTTTCTTCTTTTGTATGTTTGTCGGTTTTTGTTATACGAATTTTGTATTCTTTTACTTTTCCTTCTACACAGCATCGTATAACCGCATCCCCTTTTTTGATCTCATCCGTTGCCATAATGCCGACCGGCTCTGTATTCCGGAACAGGTTGTCTGTACGTTCAAGAGTTCCGAATATCCCACAATCTGTATTTTTATCAATAGTTCCCAGAACATTATACCGGTTATAGACGATGATTCCTTCTATCCCGCCCGGTTCCCCTCCTGCTCCTTTCTGGATACTGCGAATGCTGGTCTCGTAGACCCTTCCGTCTTTAATCTCCATCAGAGTGTTCGTATCTGTGTCATGGATTCCATGCCCCAATGCTCCAAAACGACTGTCCGTGTTCAGAAATGTCACAGTTCCAAGCCCCTGTGCATTGTCCCTTACCCATATTCCCAGCATGTACTGATTCTTTTTATTCCGCACCGGTTTTATCTTCACATCCAGATATCCGGAATCTCTCCTGAGCTTTAGGACCACCTCTTCCGCATCCAGCTTTTTTAATGTGTCCTGCAGCCTCTTTTTATCGGCAATCTTCTTTCCGTTACATTCCACTATATAATCCCCGGCTTTCACAAGATGCCTGGCCGGTTCTGTTATTTTCCCATCCGCTCCGGTAATCTTCTCTGTACCTAAGACCATGACCCCTTCCGTCTCCAGATAGATCCCAACCGGCATTCCTCCCGGGATCACAGTGTCCGAAGAAACCGTATCTGCACTTACTTCCTTTTTTTCTCCCCTGTTCCTGCCGCTTTGTAATTTCATATCCTGCATAACCAAGGACAGATAACACAAGCAGCACAAGCAGGAATCTACGATACCAGTATTTTCTCATATCCCACACTCCATCCTGTCTTTTGTCTGCACAGCAATAAAAAACAGACACTCTGTTACAAATGTCTGTCTTAGTATATGGTATTTCAGAAAAAATACTCTGGATCTTTACGTTTTTATTTCATCTGTGATGCCATATTTTTCATCTCTCTGGCACTTTGCATCACCGTATCTGTGATCCTGGCTCCGCCAAGGATCCTTGCAAGTTCTTCCACGGAATTTTCTTCATTCAATGGATAGATCTGCGTTCGTGTCACGGCATCTTCTGTCATTTTTTCAATCAAAAAATGCCGGTCTGCCATAGCTGCGATCTGCGCCAGATGCGTAATACAGATCACCTGGTGTTCTTTTCCGATCAGTGCCATTTTTTCCGAAACCTTCTGAGCAGTACGTCCACTGATCCCGACATCGATCTCATCAAAGATCAACGTCTCGATCTCATCTTTGTCTGCCATTACCGCTTTGATCGCCAGCATAATTCTGGAAAGTTCCCCGCCGGATGCCACTTCTGTCAGCGGCTTCACCGGCTGTCCCTGGTTAAGCGAGATCCTGAATTCCACATCATCAATGCCATCTTTGGCATATTCTTTCTTTTCCGCAAAATGTATCTCAAACTGTACCTGTTCAAAAATTCAGATCTTCAAGACCTTCTGAATCATTTTTTCAATGCATTTTAGCCTTCTTCTGCCGCAGTGCCGAAAGCTTTCCTGCCAGTTCCAGATACTTCTGCGACAACTGCTCACAGGATTTCTCCAGTTCCTGCATATAAGTATCATAATTTTCCAGAATCCCGATTCGTTCTTCCTGCTTCTTACAGTATGACATGATCTCTTCATAAGAATTCCCATACTTTGTCTTCAGATGATTGATCTCGTTCAGCCGCTTTTCTGTCTCATAGAATTCTTCATCCGAGAATTCACAGATTTTTCTGATATTCTGCCAATTCATGATTAAAATCATTCAGCAGATTGTCTACATCCGCCAACTGGGTATATAACTGTGACAGCTGTTCATCGGCATCCACAGCTTCCGACAGTGTTCGGAGTGCCCTTCCAAGCTTTTCGCTCGCACTTTCCCCATCTTCGCCCGTATACTGGTAGCATTCCGCAACACTTTGGGCAATCTTCTTTCCGTTACACATGCGCCGGTAACATGATTCCAGTTCTTCATCTTCGTGCTCTTTTAATTCTGCCCGGACGATCTCATCCACTTCAAACTTAAGAAAAGCCAGTTCCTTTGCCCTCTCGGATCCATTTGTTCCTGCTTCCGACAGTTCTCTTATTTTTCCTTTATACTGCTGCCATGTTTCCGCCACTTTTTCTTTCTGCTTTTTCGTTTCTTCTCCGGCAAATGCATCCACTATTGCCAGATGATTCTTTTTATAAAGCAATGACTGATGTTCGTGCTGTCCGTGAATATCGATCAGGATGGCGGATACTGCTTTAAGCGTCGCCATCTGCACCGTCTCTCCATTGATCTTGCTGACACTTCTTCCTTCCATCAGCCTTCTCTGAAGCGTAACAAACCCGTCCTCCGGGTAAACATCCAGTTCTTTTAATCTGCGGATCTGTCGTTCACTTTCTACCGAAAATGTCAGTTCTACCAGTCCGTATCTCGTTCCCTGTCGGAGGATATCTTTCGTGTATCTCCCGCCAAGAGCAAGATTGACCGAGCCAAGAATGATCGACTTCCCGGCACCGGTCTCTCCAGTTAATATGTTCAGTCCTCTGCCGAACTCTACTTCGATCTCATCGATCAAAGCCAGGTTTTTCACATGTAAATACTGTAACATGCATCCTCCTATAAGATAATCTTGCTGATCTTGTCCATTACTTTTACCGTGTCATCCACACTTCGGATCGCACACATGATCGTATCATCCCCTGCAATACTTCCGACAATCTCATTCCATTTCATTGCATCCAGTGCCGCACATACCGCACTTGCCATTCCCGCTACTGTCTTGATCACCAGGATATTCTGCGCCATATCCATAGACAGATATCCTTCTCTTAAGACACGGATATATTTTTCACTCATTGCACTCTCATGATGCTGATGCAATGCATATCTCTGCTTGCCGTTCTCAGACGGTATCTTTGTAAGCTTCAGGTCCCGGATATCTCTGGATACCGTTGCCTGTGTTACTTTAAACCCTTCCTGGTTCAGATATTCTGCCAGTTCTTCCTGCGTTTCAATATGATATTTGTTGATCAGTTCTATGATCTTCGCATGTCTGTTTACTTTCATCTCATCAATTTCCCTTCATCTTTCTCCGTAATATTTCCAAAAAAACTGATTTTATTGATCTTCATTATCTTTGTCGTCTTTTCCGCCTTACAGATTGTCAGCTTATCCCCGGTCTGGATCGGCACACTGGTCGCACCGTCAAACGTGACCAGTACTTTTTCGATATTTCCTCTTCGTCCTTCCCCGATCTCAATTACGATCTCATCGTCTGAAGACAGAACAATACTTCTTGTATTCAACGCATGAGAGCAGATTGGTGTGATCACGGTAAGTGACGCTGTCGGTTCCACGACCGGACCTCCGGCCGACAGATTGTATGCCGTAGATCCGGTCGGTGTGGATATGATAATTCCATCCGCTTCGTAAGAATTCAAAAGTTCCCCGTTTACAAACAATTTGAAATAAATAATGCGCAGGTCATCGCCCCCTTCGCGACACAACAATATCATTTAGCGCGACATCCTTTTTCCCATCCTGAAATGTTCCTTCTAACATCATGCGTTCTTCATACAGATAATCACCCTGCAGCATCTGCGTGATATCTTCTTCCAGATTATTCACTTCTACTTCTGTAAGATACCCAAGCGTTCCCATATTGATACCCAAAATCGGAACATCTCTTTTCCAAAAGTGTTCTTGCCACTTCAATCAGACTTCCGTCACCGCCGATCACGATCGCACAGTCTATCATGTCCGGAATCCGTTCCCTGATAATATTCTTTTCTGCATCCTTTTCACACAATGCACAGTTTCTTCCTGCTATCTCCAGCAATTCTTTTACTTTTCCTGTCACCGCATGATTCGTATCTTTCCCGTCATTGGTAACGATCCAAAACTTTTTAACATCTGCCTCTAACCTTTCGCAAGTGTAGCAAACGACAGATCTACCGTCTTTTCGACATCGATCTGCGGCGAGATTCTGTCAGTCGCTTCACATTTCTGTAAGTGGACCAGATATTCGATATTGCCTTCCGGTCCTTTGATCGGAGAAAATTCCAGATTCAGCACTTCAAATCCAATAGACATTGCATAATCGATCACTTTATGAATCACTTCTATATGTGTACTCTTCTCACGTACAACGCCTTTCTTTCCAACCTTTTCCCTGCCTGCTTCGAACTGCGGCTTGATCAATGCTACGATCTGTCCTTCATCCGTCAGATAATTACGGATGGGAAGCAGTACTTTCGTAAGTGAGATGAAGGATACGTCAATGGATGAAAACTGCACCGGTTCCCCTATATCTTCCGGTGTCACATAACGGATATTCGTCTTTTCCATACACACTACGCGTGGATCCTGTCTTAATTTCCAGTCAAGCTGTCCGCGTCCCACATCAATCGCAAATACCTTTACCGCGCCATTCTGCAGCATGCAGTCTGTGAATCCACCCGTAGAAGAACCTACATCCGTACATACTTTTCCTTCTACGTTCACATCAAAGTTCTTAATTGCTTTTTCCAGTTTCAGTCCTCCGCGGCTGACATACGGAAGCGTATGTCCGCGTACTTCGATCATAGCTTCTTCCGGAAAAGTAGTCCCGGCCTTGTCTTCTTTTTTGCCCCATCTACATATACGATTCCGGGACATAATGATGGCTTTTTGGCCCTTTTTACTCTGGAAGCTGCCAGATTTCTCTTTACCAGTAATACGTCTAATCGTTCTTTCATAATCTCTCCTGTTATCTATCGTGTCACATATCTATAATGTCTCATATAACTTACGGATCTTCGCTGTCATGGTCTCTACATCCAGACCAGTCTCTTTGCGCAGAACCTCCACATTGCCATGCTCTATATATTCATCCGGAAGTGCCAGGATCTGCACTCTCGCATCCGAACCCGTCCTCATCAGATACTCTGTTACATGTTCACCGAATCCGCCGGATCTTACATTTTCTTCGATCGTAACGATCAGCTTGTGCTGCTCTGTCAGGTGATCCAGCATCTCTGTATCCAGTGGTTTTACAAATCTTGCATTGACCAGTGTGCAGTGATATCCGGCTTCTTTTAACTGTTTTCTGACCTCCAGCGCCTCGCCAAACATATGTCCGACAAAGATCACTGCAATCTCCCGTTCTTCGTATAGCATTTCACTCTTTCCGTATACTACCGGACTTCTGAATTCCGGACAGGCATCGCATGCACTGCCTCTAGGATACCTGATGGCTACCGGACCATCATATGCGATACCGAATCTTATCATATCAGCCAGTTCCCATTTATGCTTTGGCGACAGTACAACCATATTAGGGATAGTGCTTAAGTAGGACAGATCAAAGATTCCCTGATGGGTTTCCCCGTCGTTTCCCACCAGACCTGCACGGTCTACTGCAAACATTACCGGAAGATTCTGAAGTGCCACGTCATGAATCATCTGGTCATATGCCCTCTGTAAAAATGACGAATACACGGCGAATACCGGCTTTATTCCACCTGCTGCGAGTCCCGCCGCAAATGTCACTGCATGTTCTTCTGCAATTCCCACATCAAAAAAGCGGTCCGGATATTTTTTCCGGAATCCTGCAAGTCCCGTGCCGTCTTCCATTGCTGCTGTGATCGCTGCCAGCTTATCATTTCTTGCCGCCTCATCGCACATTACTTTACAAAAAACATCTGTATACGTATCTTTCTTTTTCGGGTTTTCCGGTTCTCCCGTCTCTACCCGGAACGGTCCGATTCCATGGAATTTTTCCGGCTTTTCTTCTGCCGGCCCGTATCCTTTTCCTTTTTTGGTAATTACATGAAGCAATACCGGTCCTTCAATCTTTCTTGCCTCTTTAAATGCACGTACCATCGTCGGGATATTATGCCCCTGGATCGGCCCTAGATAGGTGATTCCCATGTCTTCAAAGAACATCCCCGGAACGATCAGCTGTTTGAGACTGCTCTTGGTCTTGCGGATACGCTCGATCACAGGATCTCCCACGACCGGAACGTTATGCAGTACAGTTGTTACACCTTTTTTCAGATCTGTATAGAAGTCCGCCGTACGCAGCTTTGCCAGATAATCCGACATTCCTCCAACGTTTTCCGAAATAGACATATGATTATCATTCAATACAATGATAAAATTCTTTTTAAGCGTGGATGCATTATTCAGTGCTTCATATGCCATCCCACCTGTCAGCGACCCATCTCCGATTACCGAGATTACACTGTAATCTTCCCTCTGCAGATCTCTTGCGCACACATACCCAAGCCCCGCCGAGATAGAAGTAGAGCTGTGTCCGGTGTCAAATGCATCGCATGCACTTTCTTTTCTCTTCGGGAATCCGCTCATCCCGCCATATTTTCTCAGATCATCAAATCCGTCTTTTCTTCCGGTCAGGATCTTATGTGTATAGGACTGATGTCCTACATCCCATATGATTTTATCCTTCGGCAGATCAAAGACCAGATGCATTGCCATTGTAAGTTCTACTACGCCGAGATTCGATGCCAGATGTCCTCCGGTTTTACTGATCTTCCCGACCAGGAACTTTCGGATCTCCTGTGCCAGTTCCGGAAGTTCTTCCGGCTTCAGATCTTTTATATCATTTGCTTTTTGGAATTCTTTCTAACATAACAAGGTATCCCCTTTATCTGTCTCTGTGAATCAGCTGTATCAGTAACTGTTCCAGATACGCATTCTCCCCTGTAAACTGATGAAGCAGTGCAATTGCTTCATTCGATAATTCTTCCACTTTCTTCTGTGCCTGTTCAATTCCCAGAAGTGTTACATAAGTGGTCTTCTGATTCTTCTCATCACTGTGGATCGGCTTTCCAAGTACCTCTTCTGTACTCGTCACATCCAGAATGTCATCCTGGATCTGGAATGCAACACCTACATAATGTGCAATCTTTTCTACGCTCTGTATTTCTGCATCCGAAGCACCACCAAGGATTGCGCCGATCATCATTGCACATTCGATCAGAGCGCCCGTCTTCAGTTCATATATGGTATCCAGCACATCTTTTGAAACCGCATGTCCGGTCTCTTTTACATCGATCACCTGCCCGCCGATCATTCCATAGATACCTGCTTTTCTCCCAAGGACAGTAAGTGCACGCCCGATCTTAAGACTGTCTTCCGGAGACTGCTCAAATGCCCGGAATGCTGTCTCAAATGCGTAATTCAAAAGTGCATCTCCTGCCAGGATTCCCATATCTTCCCCGTATACAATGTGTGTCGTCTTTCTGCCTCTGCGGTACTCATCATTATCCATTGCCGGAAGATCATCATGCACCAGTGAATATGTATGGATCATCTCAAGTGCTGCCATAAAAGGCTTTAATGTCTCCGGTTCTTCTCCAAAAAGTCTGCAGGTCTCCTGCATCAGCATCGGTCGGAGTCTTTTCCCGCCTGCCATCAGACTGTACTCCATTGCCTCCATGATCACCTTCTGATATCCTTCTGCCTCCGGAAGATATCGTTTCAGGATTTCTTCGATCTCTGCCACTTTCATTTTCATCTGTATTGTAAATTCTTCTTTAGAATTCATGTTCCTCACCCTCTTCATCTAATAACAGCATCTTCTTTTTCTACTTTATCGATCTTGCTGTTACAGGCTTTCAGCATATCCATGCCCTGATGATACAGCTGAAAAGATTCCTCCAGTGAAATCTCTCCTTCTTCCATCTTTTTTATCGTCTGTTCCAGATCTGAGAATATCTCCTCAAGGCTCTGTTCTTCCAAAGATTGTCCTTTTTTTTCCGCCATTTGTTTCTCCTGGTATCTGTCTGTTCTATTTGTTCCGTGCTTTGCACCGGCATCATTTATATCTCATACGTCTTATTCCGCACAGCTTCTACGGATGTCTGAATCAGTCCGTCTGTCACATACACCGTCAGTTCATCACCTTTTTTTACTTGCCGGATACTCTTTATCACACTGCCATCCGCTTCTTCTACATAAGAAAATCCCTGATTCAGCTTCCGGATCGGAGACAATCCATTCATCTTCTCGATCTGGATCGCCAGACGGTATCTTGCTTCCTTCACACGGTCATTCATCATCTGACGGAGTTCATCTTCCAGCTCAGCCAGCCTCTGCTGCTGTTCCTGTAACTTATGACGCGGATGCAGATAAGAAAGTCTGGTCTCCATCTCTTTCAGCCGCAGCCGGTTCATACGGACGGCTCCTGCTACACTCCGATTCATGCGCAGACGGCATTCTGCCAAATAATTCTCCACCTGTCTGTAATCCCACACTGCAAGCTCCGCAGCCGCCGAAGGTGTCGGAGCACGTAAGTCTGCCACGTAATCTGCGATTGTCACGTCTGTCTCATGACCTACCGCCGATATCACCGGAACCGTACAGTCGAAGATTGCCCTTGCCACTTCTTCTTCATTGAAGGCCCACAGATCTTCGATCGAGCCGCCGCCTCTTCCAATGATAATCACATCTACTTCTTTCATCTCCAGCATACGGATTCCCCGCACAATGGACTCTTTGGCGCCTTCTCCCTGCACCTGAGCCGGATAAAGAATCAGCTGTACATACGGATTGCGTCTCGCAGATATATTCATGATATCCCGGACTGCAGCTCCCGTCGGCGCAGTCACAACACCGATCCGCTTTGCATATGCCGGAATCTGTTGCTTATATTCGGGTGCGAACATTCCCATCTCTTCGAGTTTCTGCTTCAGCATCTGGTACTTCTCATAAAGTGCTCCTTCTCCATCCAGCCGGATCTCATTCGCATAAAACTGGTAAGCGCCGGTTCTTTCATAGACATTTACGGAACCAAACACAATGATCTGCTGTCCTTCTCTCATATGAAAAGAGAGCCCGCCTCGCTGCCCCGCAAACATGACACAGGCAATCGTTCCGGACTCATCCTTTAATGAAAAATATATATGTCCCGATGTGTGATACTTACAGTTAGAAACTTCTCCCTTTACATAGATACGGTTCAGCATAAAGTCCTGGGTGAACATATTCTTGATATATGCATTCACCTGTTTTACTGTATATACATTTCGAGCCATTTCCTACCTCTGATTAATCTGCAAGCTTTGCCAGTACTCCATTTACAAATGATGCACCGTCTTCACTGCTGTATTTCTTCGCAAGATTGACAGCTTCGTTGATTGCAACACCTGTCGGGACATCCTCGTCCCACTTCATCTCATAAACCGCAAGTCTCAGGATTGTAAGATCTACCTTGTTCATACGTCCTGTCTTCCATCCGGTCGTATGCTCATTGATCATTGCATCGATTTCATCAATCTTCTCTACAACTTTCTGCGCTTTTTCACTGATATACTGCATATCTTTTTCTGTGGCGCCTTCGATCTGTTCAAAATACAGTTCTGCCTGTGTTCCCTGTTCTGCTTCTTCGTTAAAATCAGCACCAAATATCAACTTAAAGATATGTTCTCTCTGCTCTGTTCTCTTCACTTATGCTTCCTCCGGTATCTCGACTCCGGCAACGCGGATGTTCACATCTGCCACCTCAAGTCCTGTCATATTCTCAATTGCAGGTTTTTACCTTTTCCTGCACTTTAGAAGTGATGTCTTTGATGCTGTAACCATAATTCAGGTTCAATGCCAGGGATACCGTTACGATCCCGTCCAGCACATCTACTTTTACACCTTTGGATAGAGACTTCATTCCAAGCTTGCTGATCAGTTCTCTTGTCGCATTTCCCGCCATAGAAGCAACACCTTCTACTTCCATTGCAGCAAGACCTGCGATGATCGCTACAACTTCATCTGCAATCTTGATCTCTCCAAGATTTTCATCTGTTTTTATTGTATACGTATTTTTTTCTTCTTTACTCATATTCTAAGCGACCTCCCGTCTGGTTTTTCACTGTCTTTTATTATAACAAACTTATATACATTTGAAAACCCCCAGTCATCCCGGGAGTTTTATTTCTGCTGATATTTTTATGATCTGCCGAACTCGGTCAGTTTCAGTCCTTCATTTCTGTCTACCGTCATACGATGCTCCATTCATTGACAAATAACAGAAGCGACGTCCCTTCAGATCTTTTACCTTTTTGCATATCCGAAGTTCCGGTCAGTTATCCAGATCAATTTCTTCATTTTCAATCCAGCGGATGTACTCATATGGCAGATTTTCCAGACGGATCTCCACGTTATATTCGTTCTCCAGACGGTATTTTAACACATCAAACTGAAGCACTCCGACAACACCGACAATGATCTCTTCCATACCGGTATTGTATTCCTGGAATATCTGTATTGCACCCTCCTGGGCAATCTGGTTGATTCCCTTAATGAACTGCTTTCTCTTCATAGTATCAACCTGGCGCACACGTGCAAAATGCTCCGGCGCAAATGTCGGGATCCCTTCATATGTGAATTTATCCTGTGCGGTCGTCAGTGTATCTCCGATTGAAAAGATTCCCGGATCAAATACACCGATGATATCTCCGCCGTAAGCTTTACTGATCATCTTACGCTCGCTTGCCATCATCTGCTGCGGCTGGGAAAGACGTACTTTCTTTCCGCCCTGCATATGATATACATCCATACCGGCTTCGAATTCTCCGGAGCAGATACGCATAAATGCAATCCTGTCCCGGTGCGCTTTATTCATATTCGCCTGGATCTTAAATACAAATGCCGAGAAATCTCCTTCTTCCATCGGATCGATCGGACCTCTGTCAGATGTTCTCGGAAGCGGTGATGTCGTCATCTGAAGGAAATGCTGGAGGAATGTCTCCACTCCAAAGTTGGTAAGCGCGGATCCAAAGAAGACCGGTGAAAGTTCTCCCTTGCTTACCAGTTCCTGGTCGAATTCTGCTCCGGCACCATCCTGAAGTTCAATTTCTTCTTCCAGCTGCACTCTCTGATCATCTGTGATCAGCCACGAGATCTCCGGATCATTGATATCTACCTTCTTTACTTCTCCCTGCGTCGTTCCCTTTTTTGTATCCGAGAAGATTTCCACCTTTTTACTTGCTCTGTCATATACACCTCTGAACTCTTTACCTGAACCGATCGGCCAGTTGATCGGGCATGTTGCGATTCCAAGTTCATTTTCAATATCATCCAGAAGTTCAAATGTATCCATTGCTTCACGGTCCATCTTATTGATGAATGTAAAGATCGGGATATGGCGCATCGTACATACTTTAAACAGCTTTCTCGTCTGTGCCTCGACACCCTTGGATGCATCGATAACCATCACCGCAGAATCTGCTGCCATCAGGGTACGGTAGGTATCCTCCGAGAAGTCCTGATGTCCCGGTGTGTCCAGGATATTGATACAGTATCCGTCATAATTAAACTGCAATACGGAAGAAGTAACCGAGATACCTCTTTCTTTCTCAATCTCCATCCAGTCAGAAACCGCATGATTTTGCAGTTGCCTTTCCTTTTACACTTCCCGCCTGATTGATCGCTCCTCCGTAGAGAAGGAACTTCTCTGTCAGTGTCGTCTTACCTGCATCGGGATGTGAGATAATTGCAAATGTTCTTCTTTTCTTTATCTGATTCTTTACTTCATTCGTAATCTGTGACATATATTATACACTCCTAATTTATAGTATATCCGTTTATAGGCACTATTAATCAGTATAACATATGTCTTTAAAATGCTCAAACATATTTTTCCTGTATTTTCAAGGTTTTCCCTTGTTTTCTGCAGCTTACTTCGAATCCGCATTCACCGGATTGATCACAATATTCTGTGCTGCCACCCCCGTCTTTCTGGTCACAATATCTTCGATCTGCGCACGGTTTGCATCACTTAACTCGGAAGCTCCTACGATCACATCTGCCTGATCATCCGTGATGCTCACAACGGAATTATGAAATCCTTTGGCTGCCAGGAGTGACTCTGCAGCCGATTCTTTTTCTGCGGTCTCCGTCATCTGTACCATCTGGTTCACGGCTTTTTCTTTTTCTTCGGCGCTGAGATTCTTATTATCGATAATATTCTGTAATGTTTCTTTATTCTTAGAGCGCACCTGTTCCCTGCTCACCTTTGCCTGCGACACAACCGAACTTACCGATCCATTTGTAAGGACTGCTTCTCCGGGTGTTCCGTCTACACTTCCGTCATCTGTGCTTCCGGCATTGCTGTCTGCGCCGCTGCCGGAATCCCCCTCCTGACTTTTCATATCTCCGGATGACACCGATGCATCTTCATCGGAAATATCCAGCAATTCCTTGTTCGCAAGTTCAGAATTGGTCTCCTGTGTCTTCGTCTTGTTCGGAAATAATTTGCCCGAGTAATTCATATACCCTGCGGCTGCGATCATCACTGCCAGTGTTGCGATCACAATCTGATTCTTCTTTGCAATCTTTTTCAATGTTATGCCCTCCTGTCCGTTTTACACTGCTTTAATTCATCTGCTTTTTCATTATTCTAATCTTATGCGGTTCGATATCAAATAATGCCTGGACCGCACTGCTGATATTTTCTTTCACCACTGCATTCCCGCCGCCATCTGCGATCACGACCACACCTTCGATTTCGGGACTTAATTCTTTGCTTACATATGGAGATCCGCTACCCTGAGTAGCGCTGTCACTGTCACTTGCATATACCGTATTTTCTTTTTTGGATGCCTTTGACGACTGTCTGGTTCCTCCCTGACTGTCTTCTTCCGTCACCGTTTCCTGATCCGATTCTGTATCCTTATCCAGCACCTTTTCTGCTGAAGATTTCAGTGTGATCATCACCTTTACTTCTCCGGCTCCTTCAATCTGCGATAAGATCCGGCTCAGGCGGTCTTCCAGATAGGTAGTATACGCTTCTTCGTCTGTCCCATCAGATGTCCCCCTTACAGTTTTTCCTGTATTGCCGTCTGATGCGGACGAAGCATGTTCTTTCGTCTTTCCTGCCGGAACTGCGATCACCATCAGAAGAATTCCTGCAAGAAGCAGAATCAGGAGCTGATCTTTTTTTAGATTTTTAAACGAAAACTTTTTTCCAGTTTGTAAGTTTGTTCGGAAACAATTCACTCAGATTCTTTGCCGATTTCAATCTGCTCCACCTCGATTCTTCTGTTCTGGCTTGTATTTCATCATTCTGTCCGTCTATCCTGAGGATCTCTTCCTGAACTTTCTGACTTTTTTCTTCCAGTTCACTGACCTGAATCTTATATACACTGTTATGATAAATTTCTTCAAATGCGGTTCTCTTATCCAATAATTCCAATACCGGAACAACCAACATTGCTGTCAGAATCAGTCCCAGAACGAAACGGACATATTTTTGGAACCCATGATCCGGCAGCATCTGTAAGATCATGCTTCCAAGCACTGCAAAAAATGATAACTTTAAGATCCAGTTATAGATAAACTCCATCTGTCCCGCTCCTTTTTGGTCATGCATTCGTCACCGCCGCCACGATTGCGATCGTCAGCAGAAATAACACTCCCACAGTAAATACAATCTGCATCAGTATCTGACATCCTTCTCCTACCGCTTCTACGCAGCCCGTGACACGTTCATCCGACACCGGCTGGATCATGGCAGCCGCAAGCTTATAAAGAAGAGCTGTTCCCGCAGTCTGGACTAACGGTATGACACACAGGGCAATACAGATCACCGCTCCTGCCATCCCGATTCCATTCTTTACCAGTACTGCCGTTCCAAGCGCTACCTCCGTCATTCCGCCCAGGAGATTGCCTATTCCCGGGATTGCCTCTGCACCTTTCAGTACGGTGCTTCTTTTCACCGTATCGATCGCAGGACTGATCATTCCCTGGATCAGGTTCGCACCGATGACACACGCAAGTGCTGTCTTAAGCGTCCAGCGAATGACAATTTCCAGGAATTCCGATAATTTCTCCAACATATCTTCCGGTCCCAGAAAATTCAGGATACGGATGATCATATATACTCTCACCATCGGCAGCAGTACATTTCCGATTATGATCTCAACCGCATAGATTAAAAACAGAACAAGATTGTAAAATGCCACCCCGGTCACACTTCCCTTCGCCACCGCAACCGCCAGAAAATAAACCGGATAGAATACTCCCATAAAAGCAGTGATATTCCGTATCCCGGATTCCACCCACTTAAGAACCACATCAAAAGCAGCGACCGTCAGTGCCGCCAATAACATGTAAATCATATAGAATCCGACACTTGCCACCTGTCGGTTCTGAAGGGTACCTGCAAACTGATTCATGAATGCTGCAATCATTGCAATCAGCAAAATATGTATCAAATTCATTTTTTCCCGTCTGAAGCAGATAAAACATCTGCTCCCTGACGAATTCTGAAAGAAGCTTTGCAGATGCCTTCAGATTTCCGGTTAAGATTTCCGATATTACTTCTTTAAATATGATCCGTTTTTCAGGGAACAGAGACTGTAAGGAATCGTCAATTTTGCCGTATTCAAATTCTGAGAGGATGCTTTCTTTTATTTTCTGTTGTTCCTGTTCTGGATCCGCCGCATAACAATATGTAACTCCGATATGCCCCACTACCGGAAACAATAGCCAAAAATATCAAAACACACCCGATATAAACGCCCGTTACTTTTTTTATATCCCGCACTACATCTCATACCAGAAATCCCCGTATCGTCTGCAAAAGCGCACTTAACACCGGAAGACTTAACACCAGGATCGTAATCTTGGCGAACACTTCGATCTGTAATGCAATCGTCTGATACCCCGCATCTTTACATATTGCCGAAGAAAATTCGGCCGCATATGTGATCCCAAGAATCTTCCACAATGTTTTCCAATAATCATTGCCAGACCCGGCAACGCCGTTGATCTCATTCAGTACATCTTTGATCAGGCTGATCTTCCCAAGCAAAGTGGCAAAGATCAAAAGACCAAGGACAATACTGATATAGATGCCATATTCGGATTTACCACTTTTGAACTGCAAAGCCAGAAGAACTCCTGCCACTCCCAGTATTCCGATCTGCAGCATACTCATATGTTCCGCCTCCCATCCCATATAGCACATACTTCTCAGACATCACACATTTTATAACGAGAACAGATCCTGGATGGATTCAAACAGATCATAGATATATGGCACAATCCAGAATAAAACCAGTAAAAGTCCCGCCAGACTGGTCAAGAATGCCTGTTCTTCTCTTCCGCTGTGCTTTAACACCTGACAAAGTATGGATACAAGAATCCCTACCGCCGCAATTTTTAAAATATCAGATTCACACTCATATACTGCCTCCTATTTTTTTACAGGAGGATAATTGCCAGAAATATGCCTCCGGTTACTCCGACACACTGGTACAGACGGATTCTCTCCTTCTGCTCCGTTCTCATGTCCTCCATTTTCTGTTCCATTTGTTCCAGGTACAGATCCAATGTCTTCACCTGCATCTCGATATCGATCGTTCCCAATTCACTGCCCAGGCGTATCAGACTCTCCATCATATCCTGTGGGATTCCGGTTTCCGCAAGATATTTCTCGTCTCTTCTTCCCATATTCCCGTCCCAGACTTGTACCCTGTCTTTTCGTCAGCCTCTCGCACAAAGAAAGCAGCCACATCTTATACGGTTCCTGTGCTTCGCTCCCTACATGCAGAAACGCTTCCGGAAGCACCTGTCTGGAATAACGGATCTCACTTCTGATCCGAAAAATCAGTTTTCTCAGATATCGCATCTGTCTGTAACACTCTTCTATTTTTGCAGCCTGCAACATTCCCCAGCCCCCGCCTGCAAGAATGACCATGACTGCCCCGATTCCTTTTATCATTTCGCCATTTCCATCATTTCTTTGTATAGAAGGCTTCCCCTGTTATCAAAGATTCCTTCAATCTGTCCCACGTGTGCGTCATTTCCAAGTAAAATATACCGTTCGAACCTTCCTTCTCCGATCATCCGGTTGAACAGTGGTTTTTTCCTAAGTTCTTCCATTGACTCTGCATGTACGGTCGCCAGCATCTTACATCCACAGTGCATGGCATATTCTATGGCATGTACATCTTCCGGTGTCCCAATCTCATCCACAGCGATCACCTGCGGTCCCATTGAACGGATCAGCATGATCATCCCTTCTGCTTTCGGGCACCCATCCAGAATATCCGTACGGATTCCAAGATGATTCTGCGCCACACCCATATAGCAGCCGCCAATCTCCGAACGTTCATCCACCACACCTACCGCAAGTCCCGGAAGCCAGGAATTTCCTTCCGATATCTGACGGATCAGATCTCTTAACAGTGTCGTCTTACCACATCCCGGCGGCGACACGATCAATGTATGACATAACAACCGGTTACATACAATATAAGGAAATACCGCATCGGCACATCCGATCATCTCATGTGCCACACGGATATTTACCGAGGAAATGTATTTCAGGTTCTTTACCTTCCCATTTTCCATAATAGCCTGTCCCGACAATCCCACTCTGTGTCCTCCTTCGATCGTGATAAATCCCTGCCGCATCTCCTGCTCGCACGCATATAGGGAATAATTACTGATGTATTCCAGCATTTCGCGGATATTATCTTTCGTCACCAGGTATGGCCGTCTGGCTTTCGCTCCGGGAATAACTTCTGTGTCATGATACAGGAAGATCAGCGGCTTTCCCTCCCGGAGACGGATCTCCTGTAAGTATTCGAACTCCAGCTTTTCCTTTTGTATAATACTTCTGACATCCCATGGCAGGACTTTTAAGATTGTATCTTCTTTCATGTTCATCACCTCTTTACACCCATGTATATGTGGATGGGCGGAGATTATGACTGGTATTTTTCCAGAAACGCAAAAAAAGCCTCGGGTTTCCACTACCGGAAATCCGAGGCTTTCACATAACATCTGATATTAAATTATAATCTTATTCCGCTACATCCTTCATAGAGAATGAGATTCTTCCCATCTTGTCCTTGCCAAGGCATACAACCTTAACAACATCGCCAAGTGTGAGAACGTCTTCTACACGATTCACTCTTTCTTTGGAAAGCTTAGAAATGTGTACCATTCCTTCTTTTCCAGGTGCGAACTCAAGGAATGCACCGAAGTCTTTGATGCTGACAACTTTTCCTTCCAGAACCTGTCCGGCCTCAAAATCTGTGACGATGATGTGGATCATCTTCTGTGCTTCTTCCATACCTTTGGCATCTGTTCCGCAGATAGATACGGCACCATCATCTGTAATGTCGATCTTCACACCTGTCTGCTCGATGATCGCATTGATTGTCTTTCCACGCTGTCCGACAACATCACCGATCTTCTGTGGATCGATCTGCATCTGAATGATCTTCGGAGCGAATTCTCCAACCTCTGCTCTTGGAGCATCGATTGCTTTATTCATAACTTCATCAATGATGTAAAGTCTTGCTTTTCTTGTCTTAGCAATAGCTTCTTCAATGATCGGTCTTGTCAGTCCGTGGATCTTGATATCCATCTGGATCGCTGTGATACCTTTATGTGTACCGGCTACCTTAAAGTCCATGTCTCCGAAGAAGTCTTCCAGCCCCTGGATATCTGTAAGCACCAGATAATCATCGTCTGTATCACCGGTAACAAGTCCACATGAGATACCTGCTACTGCAGCCTTGATTGGTACACCTGCTGACATCAGTGACATAGAAGATGCACATACACTTGCCTGAGATGTAGAACCGTTAGATTCGAATGTCTCAGATACAGTACGGATCGCATACGGGAATTCTGCTTCGCTTGGAAGTACCGGAAGCAGCGCACGCTCTGCCAGTGCTCCATGTCCGATCTCGCGGCGTCCCGGTCCTCTGGATGGCTTTGTCTCACCTACAGAGTATGATGGGAAGTTGTAATGATGCATATATCTTTTGACTGTCTCTGCTTCATCCAGACCATCCAGTTTCTGAGCTTCAGAAAGTGGTGCTAATGTACAGATATTGCAGATCTGTGTCTGTCCACGAGTGAACATTGCAGAGCCATGTACTCTAGGGATCAGGTCAACTTCTGCCGCAAGTGGTCTGATCTGGTCGATCTCTCTTCCGTCCGGACGTTTGTGGTCTTTTAAGATCATCTTACGTACCGTCTTCTTCTGATACTGATATACAGCTTCAGGAAGAACTGCAAGCCACTCTTCATTTTCAGCAAATGCTTCTTCTAATTTTTCTGTTACGGCGCGGATATTCTCTTCTCTTGTCTGTTTGTCATCGGAGAATACTGCTACTTCCATCTCTTCCGGAGTAACGATCTCTTTGATTGCTGCAAAGAGTTCTTCCGGAACTGCACAGCTTTCATATTCGTGTTTCGGTTTTCCGCATTCTGCCACGATTGTATCAATAAATGCGATTACCTTCTGGTTTAATTCATGCGCAGCAAAGATCGCATCGATCATCTGCTGCTCAGGAACTTCATTTGCTCCTGCTTCGATCATGATGACTTTCTCTTTTGTCGAAGCAACCGTTAAAGCCATGTCAGATACTGCTTTCTGAGCTGCTGTAGGGTTGAATACGAATTCGCCGTCAACCAGACCTACCTGTGTAGTAGAGATTGGTCCGTCAAACGGGATATCAGAGATTGTTGTTGCGATTGCTGCACCAAGCATAGCTGTAAGCTCCGGTGAACAGTCCTGATCGACAGATAATACTAGGTTCTCCAGTGTTACATCGTTACGGTAATCCTTCGGGAACAGTGGTCTCATCGGACGGTCGATCACACGACATGTAAGGATTGCATTCTCAGATGCTTTTCCTTCTCTCTTATTGAATCCCCCAGGAATCTTTCCTACCGCATACATTCTTTCATTGTATTCAACGCTCAGTGGGAAGAAATCGATTCCGTCTCTTGGCTTCTCTGAAGCAGTTGCTGTACACAGTACAGTTGTATCACCATAATGCATTAACACAGCACCATTTGCCTGTTTTGCAACTCTGCCGACATCAACTCTTAAGGTTCTTCCGGCGAGTTCCATCTCAAATGGTTTTATACATAAATGTGTTCTCCTTTATTTTTTCTTTTGTGGTTCAAGATCACCCCGAAACTACTGAAAAACACATTTTTATATCAAATATACTTTTCAGTGGTCTCGGTGAAGTTTTCCCAATCCACAATCTTACTTATTATAGCATACACTTTCACAAAAAGCTATACCTAAAATCGTTCACATGCTCTGTCACTGATGACTAACTGATGACTTTTATTGCTTATTCCGATAATAGAAAAGGGACATTCTTCCGAATGTCCCCATAAAAAGCATGAATTATTTTCTTAATCCAAGTTTCTCAATCAGTGCACGATATCTTTCGATGTCTGTCTTCTTCAGGTATGCAAGAAGTCCTCTTCTCTGTCCTACCATCTTAAGAAGTCCTCTTCTTGAGTGGTGATCCTTTGGATTAGCTTTGAAATGATCTGTAAGATCATTGATTCTTGCTGTCAGGATAGCGATCTGTACTTCCGGTGATCCTGTATCTCCTGCTGTTCTGCCATACTGTGCTACGATCTGTTCTTTCTGTTCTTTAGAAATCATGTTTGTTTCCTCCTGTATTCTCTTAAATTAAAACGCCTGATATTAAGTAACGGTTGGAGTTTCCAGTTACCGAACACCGGCTTCAACGTTGCTTAGTATATCATATGAACTTCCCTGTGTAAAGAGAAATTTATACAATTCCAAAATATTCCATTCCCTTTGCAATATCCTTATCAATCTGTTCTTTCAGTGCTCCGATTCCATTGAATTTTTGTTCCGGTCTCCGGAATTCCATCAGACTGATCCGGACTTTTTCTCCGTATGCATTTCCCGAATATCCAAAAAGAAACGCTTCGATCAACAGCTTCTTCTCTTCCGTTACAGTGGGCTTAATACCGACATTTGCAATTCCCGGATAGGTCTTGCCCTGTACATCGATCTTACAGAAATAGACTCCGTGTGCCGGCACGATCTTTCCGTCAGGCCATGCAACATTCAGTGTCGGAAATCCGAGCGTACGGCCAAGCTGCCTGCCATGTTCGACCATCCCCTCTACTTCAAATGGATAACCAAGCAGTTTTTCTGCCAGTCCCACATCTCCGGCTTTTACCACTTCTTTTACATAAGTACTGCTGATGATCCGGTCATGATAACATTCTTTTTCTATGACGATCAGCTGATAGTCATATTGATCTGCATATTCCGCCAGCATATGCACATCCCCGCGTTTCTCACATCCGAATGTAAAGTCTGTTCCTACCACAACATATTTGGCATGAAAAAGATCATGAATGATCTCCTGTATAAAATCCTCCGCACTTTTCTGACGGAAAGATTCAGTAAACGGGCATTCGATCAGGTAATCGACTTCGTCTTTCACCCTTTCCTGCCGTTCTTCCCCGACCATCAGAAGTTCCGGAGTAATCCCTCTTTCCTTCCATAGCGGTCTCATGTCAAACGAACATACGATGCTGTTAATATTCTCCTGTTCTCCTAATTCACGAACTTTTGTCACAAGCACCTGATGGCCTCTGTGTAATCCATCAAACTTTCCAAAAGTCACCGCTGCCCTGCCGCTTCCGTTATATTCCGCAAGCTCCCTGATATACTGCATAGTCTTTTCTTCCTCGTTTACTCGTTAAAAAATCATCTTGACGATTGTGATATTTTTTTTCCTTTTTCTTTCCACTGATAAATAGCAATGAATTTACCTGATTCCTCATACAGACGCACCTGTCTGTCTTCCTCCTGACTGTCTGCGTCTTTCAGCATCTTCTCATCCAGCGGATTCCCGTTTTTTGCAAATGCTTTCCAGTCATCCTTCACTGTGATCTTTGGATATAACGGGAACATTTCATCAATTGGCACCAGAATCTCCTCAAGCATCCCCTCCTGCTTTAATGCTCCGATTTCTTCCAGTGTCTTTGCATCCTTTATCTGAAACGCCGATACTCTTGTACGGATCAGTGATTCCATACATCCGCCACATCCAAGCTGTTCGCCGATATCGTGGCAAAGAGTCCTGATATAGGTTCCTTTGGAACACGACACCTCCATACGGACCCGCGGAAGATCCATTTCTATGATCCGGATATCCAGGATTTTCACCGGACGGGCTTTTCTTTCTACGACCTTTCCTTCTCTGGCAAGCTCATATAATTTTTTCCCGTTTACCTTAAGTGCCGAATACATCGGTGGAATCTGATCATAGTCTCCGATAAAGCTTTCGATTACTTCTCTTACTTTATCTGCTGTAAGTGTTTCCGTACTTTTTTCTTCCAGAATCCTGCCCGTGATATCCTGTGTGTCAGTTGTCATACCGAGAAGCATAACTGCCTCATAAGTCTTATCCTTATCCGTCAGAAGATCACAAAGCTTGGTTGCTTTTCCCAAGCAAACCGGAAGAACACCTGTCGCATCCGGATCAAGTGTTCCGGTGTGTCCGATTTTTTTTCTGTCCCACGATCCCACGGAGTTTTGCTACTACATCGTGGGAAGTGAACCCTTTTTCTTTATACACATTAATGATTCCGTGTATCATAGTTTACTGCTCCTGTGTCTTTTCCAGTTTTTCCATCTGCGCTTCGATCTGTTTTGACAGATTGTTCAGCACATCAAACGGTGTTCCTGTCATTGTAAATCCAGCTGCCTTCTTATGACCACCACCGCCAAAATACTGTGCAATCCTGCTGACATCGACCTTCTCTTTTGAACGGAGGCTTACTTTGAATTCATTCTGCCTCAGTTCATACATAAACACGGCAACTTCTACCCCTTCCGTTACACGGAGCTGGCTTACAATTCCTTCCAGATCTTTCGGTCTTACCCCGTAAAACTCCATCACATCTTTTCGGATAAAAGATGCAATACCGGTTCCATTCAGAAACAGGATACTTTCCATCAATGCGCGCCCCATTACAAGATTCTGTGCGTAGGATTTCGCATAGAATGTCTCTTCTATGATCTTTGGTGCGTCAATTCCTTTTTCCAGAAGTTTCGCAGCCACCCGGAATGTCTCCGGTCCGGCACAGGAATACTGGAATACTCCCGTATCATGCACGATTCCAAGATATAGTGCTTCCGCTACATTTTTAGAAACCTTCTCTTCATCCAACAGTCCGTATACCAGCTCTGATGTTGAACTTGCTTCCGGAACGATATGATTGACCTCTGCAAAGCCAATGTTGCTGATATGATGATCTACACAGAATGTATGCTTTGCTTTTACAAACAATGATTTGGAATATTCCAGTCTGTCTGTATCCCCGCAATCCAGGGAAATAAAGAGATCATATATTTTTTCTTCATTATCCACAGACTCCAGAATTGTCTCTGTTCCATTTAAGAAATGAAAAGATTCCGGGATATCTTTCAGATAAATGTCTACGGTTTTATCACTGTAATTTTCGCGGATATACTGTCCGAGTCCCACGCAGGAACCCACACAGTCTCCGTCCGGGCGTATATGTCCGCCGATCGCAATCGTGGACACATTCTCCAATACTTTACTCAGCATCTTCCTCAACAC
>ENA-OPYU01000156-OPYU01000156.1-human-gut-metagenome-genome-assembly--contig:-NODE-156-length-27001-cov-5.924313_pt1 | contig 27001 bp, 31 predicted proteins | sample MGYA00242637_ERZ504482 | MGnify/ENA primary metagenome ERZ504482 (study PRJEB26092, sample SAMD00036237) | human gut metagenome | host: Homo sapiens | study: EMG produced TPA metagenomics assembly of... | reverse complement strand
GCCCCTAAGGGGGCTTGCTGGTTTGCTTTGATTTCCTACTACCACTCCAAGTGGTTTATTTCTTGTTTTTCTTTACCGGCTCACCCGTAAACGGGTCGATATACTCTACTAATGACATCTGGTCATATTCTAAATCTTCTTTCAGTTGATTCTGAATATACGCTTTAATCGCAGCGGTGTTCTTGCCTGCCGTATCTACATAATATCCTCGGCACCAGAAATGTCTGTTCCCATACTTGTACTTTAAATTCGCATGCTTTTCAAATATCATAAGCGAGCTTTTCCCTTTCAAATATCCCACTATTTCTGACACGGAATATTTCGGTGGAATTTTTATCAGCATATGGATATGATCACTGCAACATTCTGCCTCGATAATTTCTATCCCTTTTCTTCTGCATAATGTTCCTAATATTTGCCCCACATCCGCTTTTATATCTTTGTAGATTACCTGACGGCGATATTTTGGTGCAAAAACGATATGATACTTGCAATCCCATTTTGTATGAGCTAAACTATTTACGTCCATTCTTAGGACCTCCTGTGCTATTTTATTTGTGGTTTTGCAGACCCACTTTTATTTTAGCACAGGAGTTCATACTTATATCTAAAGATCTGTCCTCCCCCTGCATAGCAGGGGGTTTATTTTTACTGTGACACAATAAATAGTAAAAAGCAGCCAAATCGGCTGCGTTTTTACTATTTATCAACTACGCCATCTCCGGCTCGCCGTACTCTTCTCCGAAAGTCTCGACTGTCACCTTTTTTCATTACCTGAGGCTCCAGTGGCTTGTCACTGTAGTCTGTGGCTGTGTCTGCAATTTTATTCACAACATCCATTCCCTCTGTAATCTTTCCGAATGCAGCGTATGCTCCATCCAGATGCGGGGATTTCTTATGCATGATAAAGAACTGGCTTCCCGCAGAATCCGGATGCATTGCACGTGCCATAGACAGAACACCTTCATCATGTGCCAGATTGTTCGTCACGCCATTCTGAAGGAACTCTCCTTTGATTGTATATCCCGGGCCACCCATACCTGTTCCGTCCGGACATCCTCCCTGGATCATAAATCCGCTGATCACACGGTGGAATGTCAGTCCGTCATAAAATCCTTTCTTTACAAGCGATACAAAATTTTTCACTGTGTTCGGTGCGATCTCCGGATATAACTCCGCTTTCATGATATCGCCGTTTTCCATTTCAAATGTAACAACTGGATTTGCCATATGTTTTCTCCTCTTTTCTATCAAACTGCGGCTTTGAAGAAGCCGTATATGAAGTTATTGTAGCGGATTTGCACGATTTCGTCAACGCATTGTGTTTTCTGGAATTTTCTGAAAACTTGCTGAAAATCTCTTGATTTTTTCCTGTTATCGCAGTATTTTTAAATCGTAAGTAGTAAGTAATAAGTAAATATAAATTTTCTTATCCACGAGGAGGGTTTTCCTATGACGAACTTATCATTACAGGACCGTTTTTCACTCATTTCATTAAACGCTTTAAACAGCACACGTAATTCTACTGCCAAAAAAAGCAGCAATTCGCTGTATCTCTGCTGCCGGTGTACTGGATCGATTTCTACAGGAAACAGAAGAGCTCACCGAAGACTCTGACGAATACCGCTCCAGATTGGATGCTTTATCTGTTTCTTTGAAGGAAGCAGCTCATTTATCTTCTTCTGCTGCAAAAGAGCTGGAACACACAGTATATACCCGTTTAAATAATCTGGGACTGATGACAGAAGCATCCTCCCTGGTCAGCTGTGATCTGGAGTTTTCTTCTGCCGGAAACAAGATTCTGGAATACCGCACGGATTCCGATGAATATTCACGGCAGACAGAGAGTCTTCGTGCAGAACTGATGGAAGAAGGCAACGTATTCGATGAAACCGTATGTATGCTCTGGCTTTTACGTGAAAGCAGCTGCTTTTATGATCTGTTTTCCAGGGAGGAACAAAAATACCTCACTTCCAGAATTAACGAGTTATACCTGAACTCCCTTCTGGCAAAAACACTGCTTTCCGTTTCCATCCACAATGCGCTTGACAGTGCGGCACTTGGGCTCTTTTCGAAAAAGAAAGCAATTTTTTCCACCCAGCTCGGTATCGGCGTTTTATTTCAGGTTCCGTTTATGGAACGTTCCAGCGCCGTTTTCATTGAATCAGAAGAATTATATTGTAATGCCGAAAAGCGTCTGGAAGGCGTCATTTCCAGATTAGAAGAAAACGGAAATGAAGTCCATGTGATCCGCGCAGGCACGGTACCTCTTCTTCAGATTGACAATCTTTATTATGAATGTATCCCGACACAGCGTCAATATTACCGGGTTCCTGTTTTCGGTGTTCAGCTTAGAAGATATATTATGTAAAAGGAGTGTTCTTATGTCCAGACAACGTTCTATGGAGAAAATTCTGGTCTCGGAATATGTTTCGATCGGCGAGCTGGTGCGCATCACCGGCTGCCGCTACAGTACTTTAAAATTTTATACAGAAGAAGGAATGCTGCCATTTGAACAGGCAGAAGAAAATCTGACACGCCGCTTCCCCAGAGAGGCGGCGGTCGCAAGAATCGAACAGATTCGTTCTCTTCGGCAGGACGGACTTTCCATTCCTGCGATCAAAAAGCTTCTATAGTCACTTTGTACACCATTATCTGTTTTTTTTAGTTACTCGTAACATTGTCTGTTTTGGCCTCCAAAGGTATACTTAATTACAGAAAACAACGAAACACTGATTTTAAGGAGGCTATTTAAAATGGCAAGTTTATCATTAAAAGGAATTCAGAAAATTTATCCGAACGGATTTCACGCAGTAAAAGATTTCAATCTGGACATTGAAGACAAAGAGTTCATCATCTTTGTAGGACCTTCCGGATGTGGTAAATCTACAACACTTCGTATGATCGCAGGTCTGGAAGATATTTCCGGCGGTACACTGGAGATTGACGGAAAAGTTATGAACGATGTGGAACCAAAAGACAGAGATATCGCGATGGTATTCCAGAACTACGCTCTGTATCCACATATGACAGTATACGATAACATGGCATTCGGACTGAAGCTTCGTAAAGTTCCGAAAGATGAGATTGATAGAAAAGTAAAAGAAGCAGCAAGAATCCTTGACCTGGAAAAACTGCTTGACCGTAAACCAAAAGCTCTTTCCGGTGGACAGAGACAGCGTGTTGCTATGGGACGTGCGATCGTTCGTAATCCAAAAGTATTCCTTATGGACGAACCTCTTTCCAACCTGGATGCAAAACTGAGAGTTCAGATGCGTATCGAGATTTCCAAACTGCATGAAAATCTGGGCGCTACAATCATCTACGTAACACATGACCAGACAGAGGCTATGACTCTTGGTACAAGAATCGTTGTTATGAAAGACGGAGTTGTTCAGCAGGTAGATACACCTCAGAACCTGTACAACACACCTTGCAACCTGTTCGTAGCAGGATTCATCGGATCTCCTCAGATGAACTTCATGGATGCTGTTGTTGATATCAAAGGAAATGATGTAACATTGACTGTCGGAAAACATACACTGAAAGTTCCTGCATCTAAAAAACAGGCACTGATCGACGGTGGATACAACGGAAGAACTGTTGTTCTTGGTATTCGTCCGGAAGATGTACATGATTCACAGGCATTCATCAGCAATTCACCTGACAGCGTGATCGAATCTACAATCAAAGTTTATGAGCTGCTTGGAGCAGAAGTATATCTGTACTTTGACTTAGAAGGTACACAGATGACAGCCCGCGTAAATCCTCGTACAACATTAAGAAACGGAGATCACGCAGTATTTGCTCTGGATATGGAAAAGATCCACATCTTCGACAAAGAAACAGAGTTGACGATTACAAACTAATGTTTTAAAATAGTTATAACTAAAAATGACAGGGGGCTGTACGATTGTGCAGCTCCTTCTCTGTCTACCGGGAGAAACACTATGAATCATACAGCCGAATTAGAGAAAGCATTGACAGACCTCAGACATATTACCGGAATTTCTATGGAGATTCACGCAGAAACAGAAGAAGAAGTGACAAAAGCGCTGGAGCAGTTAAAGCTCCTTTCCTCCGCATACAAAGAAAAGTATAACAAGATTCATTTTCTTCAGAGCCTGATGACAGACAGCATCCCTACATATAATGTATATGACCGGGCTGCCCGTCTTCACATTGCTCCGGAAGAGCCGCGTATCCTTTATCTTCTGGAGACTTCTCACAGCCTGGACGAAGATATTTCCGAGAATTTTAAAGAATCTCTTTCCATCCCAGTCAGGAGCATTTCGAATTCCGCTGACAGAAGCTTCCTGTGCCATTCTCTGTCCTGTCAGATCTCTGGCAGATTCTTCACAGGAAACTGTACATCTTACTGCCCGCATGATCGTGGATACCGTAAACGCGGAAGCTCTGGCACGTGTCCGTGTTTCGTACAGCAAGACTCTGCATAATCTGCTGGATCTCTCCACTGCTTTTCGTGAGACAAGTCTTGCACTGAAAGTCGGTAAGCTGTTCTATTCCGAACAGACGGTATTTCCATATAACCGACTTGGAATCGGACGTCTGATCTACCGTCTTCCAACTTCGTTGTGTGAGAATTTTCTTCATGAAATTTTCGGAGAGGAGATTCCACAGGCACTGGATGAAGAAACCACTGCAACCGTTAATAAGTTTCTACAGAATAACTTAAATATCGCAGAGACCTCCCGGCAGCTGCATATGCACCGCAATACTTTAATCTATCGTCTGGAGCAGATTGAAAAGCGGACCGGTCTGGATCTTCGCCAGTTTGAAGATGCCATGACATTTAAGATCGCCTCTATGGTAATGAATTATTTATATACTGAAAGGAATATACCACATGAATGACGCACTTTATGAACAATTAGTTACTCGTAAATCCCGACCTATGGACCTCGTGATCCGTATTTTGTGCATTGCCGCTCTCGTAGTCGTGCTTTGCGGAGGTATGCTTTTTATCGGTTCTCTGGCAGTTCTCGTTACGATTCTTCTCGGAGTTCTGATTTACTACTTTGTATTTCCGAAACTCGATGTAGAATATGAGTATACACTTTTGAACCACGATCTGGAAATTGACGCTATTTACAGTAAATCAAAACGCAAAAAACTCATGACTCTGGATATCCAGCAGGCTGAGATCATTGCGCCAAAAAATTCTCACCGTCTTGATTCTGTACACGCAGACAAGACAAAAGATTTTTCCGCAGGTACAGGCGAAGGTACTTATGCCATTGTAATCCCGGCTGAACAGACGATGAGCTGTATCCTGATCGATCCGGATGAAAAGATGCTGGATCATATGCAGCAATGGATGGGCATGAAGATGTTCCGTGACTAAGAAAAATTGCTGTAAAATGACTGAAAAAGTCTTTTACAGCAATTTTTTTATTGATATTGCTTTGCCAGTATCTGCAAAGCTTTTTGCGTTTCTGAGATTGTCTCGCGCACTTCTATTTCAGAATCTAATAATTTATATAACCATTTACACACTACTTCATCAATTTCCCACTGTGGAATCACCTTATTGTTCAACAGCTTTGGCGGAATAACTGGTTTCGTATATTGATAAATAGAGTAATATAACGGCAGCCATGGATACAAATCTGATAATTCATCATTTACATAAGTATTTGTCAGAACTGTCAGCCCTCCCAGCAACGTAGTATAATTCGCTGTTTGTTCTTCGCACGTCCATTTTAAAAACTGAAATGCTTCTTCTTTGTTTGAAGAATGCTGATTGATCCCAAGGCTCCACCCTCCCAATAAAGGGGTTCGCCCGGGAATTAAATGATACCCGATAGAACCTATCATACTATTTTTTCTCAAATCCGGAATATTTCTCAAGAATGACGGATAGGAAATTAACATTGCTATTTTTCCGTCTATAAAATCCTGCGCTGCGCTCATATCTGTTGCAATTCTATAGTCTGGTTTTGCAAATTTTATTGCTCGCAGGAAATTAATATATGCACGCAGTGTCTGGTCTGATTCAAACACTACATTTCCTTTCTGATCAAAAATGTGTCCGCCAAATGCTTTCAATCTCATGTAAACTTCTGGTGTTAAGCATTCGTTATAAGCCGTTGGAATTGAAGTTCCATATTCGATAATATTTGTTTTATCGGAAAAAAATTTCAGAAATTGTATTAAATTCTTTCAATGTAACCGGTGGTCGCAGTGAAATATTGTTTTGCTTTTCGTACTCTTTTTTGACCGCAACATCTTCAAACAAATCTTTTCGATAAAAAAGTACCTGTGGTGCATACATAAACGGAATTCCAAAATATCGACCATTGAACATACTATAATACTTCAGAGCTCCCGGGAAAAAGAGTTCTAAATCCATCTCTTTCATTTTGTCAGAAATGTCTTCCAAAATTCCTTCTGCGGCCAGGAAGGAAAGCCAGGGCATATCATACATAAACACATCATAAGACTTTTCCTGATTTTCTGAATACGTCGTTAAGATCGTATTGTACAGTTCATTATGAGGCATTGTAATAATTTCCATTTTTATTCCTGTTCTTTTCTCAAAATTAAGAATCAATCCGGAAATAGATTCGACTTGTGGGGTATCCAACATTAAAACCCGTAATTTTTTCTGTTCTGATTCCGGTTTTTTCTTTACCGACAGATACCTCTTCTCATGCTCCCAGTCTGAACTGCATCCCGCCAATATAATTTTCTCCGATTCTTTTGTCAATGGTGATTCCAGTTGTTCTAATAATAATTTCGAAGCTGTCTTTCCCAAATTCATAGCCGGACGCACCAGAGAATTGGTTGCAAAAGAATGCGTATGGAGATTCCAGTGCTGTTCTCCCAACGTAAATATCGGAATATCGACCGTTGTATATCCGATCAAACGAATCCCTTCAATAATCCCCAATGCCAGCGATTCTGATGTTGTAACAATTGCATCCGGTTTCTTCCTCTTTAACAACTGTAATGTCTTGCGGAAAGCATCTTCTTTCCCCATGTTGGTTTGAATAAAATAGTCAGAAACGTTCTGTTTTCCATTGTTTTCAAATGCATCCCGCATTCCTTTCATGCATTCCAGTTCACAGTAAAATTTCTCTGGCCCTGACAGCAAAAATATGTTTTCCATCTTTCTTTCAGCAATTCATCCACCATATTTCGAATCAGGACTCGATTATTACAAGACACAAAATTGGTTTCCAATCCATATATTTTTCTGTCGATCAACACCAAAGGAATTTTTTCGAGGTAAAATTATCGTAATAAAATTTCCAATTTTCCGGCTGACATGAAACTAAAATCAACCCGCATATTTGTTTCCGTTTCAAATTTTGAGCAATGGTAACTTCCAGTTCGGGAATATTATTGGAAAACACCAAATTAATAAAATAGTTCGTATTTTGAAAATTATACGTCTTAATTCCTTGAAAAAGCTGCACATAATAAGAATCATTTAAACTCGGTAAGATCACACCAATATCCATATATTGTGCAGTCTTCAAAAATCTTGCATTCAGATTGAGAGAATAGCCCAATTCATCCACTGCATTTTGAATTCTTGCCCCAAGTTCTTTGCTTACAGGTTTTGTCCGATTTAAATAATTAGAAACTGTAGCAATCGAAACATCTGCCTTTTTGCGACATCTTTTATTGTTACCATGAAATAACTTCCTTCATTTTTTTAGAATATCACAAATCTTTCCATCTTGTAAATATAGTTAAACGTTTTAATAAAATGCTTTTAGTTTCACCCTCTTTTGTTGACTCTGCTGAGCAAAACTCTTACAATGAGGGCATAATCAAGAGTGCACTTTTTATTCCAAATCAAAAGGAGGTACATTCCATGAAAAAAAAGGGCTAATTACAGCAATATTACTTAGTTGTGTATCCATCTCATGTCTATTTGGATGTGGTGAACAAAATACGCAGGCAGATAATACAACTGATAAAGACAAAGGCAAATATCATTTTGAGATTATCGTGCAAAGCTATCAATCTTCTTATTGGCAGGCTGCTGCGCTTGGAATTCAGGAAGCTGCCGCTGATCTCAATGTAGATGTAAATTGTACGGGACCTAACACTGAGTCAGACATTGCCGATCAGGTAAATATGATCAACAGCGCGATCAACAGCTCACCTGATGGGATTGGAATCGCTGCCTGCGATCAAAATTCTGTCTTAGATTCTTTGCAGAAAGCTTACAATAAAAAAATTCCCTGTTGTGTGTTTTGACTCTGGTGTACCAGATGCCCCGGAAGGATCTGTCTACTCCACAATAGCAAGTGACAACTATAAGGCAGGGGAATTAGCTGCTGAAAATTTGTACGATGCTTTAAAAGATACCTTAGCTGCTGCTTCTTCACCGGTTAGAATTGGGGAAATCAACCAGGAAGCAACTTCTGAATCCATTATTTCCAGAGGAATGGGATTTATCGATAAATTTAGCGAACTGGCGAAAAATGACGGGAAAAAAGTAGCCGTAACAGGACATGAATATTATACCGACCACTGTAAGGATCCTGGAAATATCTCAGATGCGGACATCGTAATTGAAGTTGCTGTCCCTGCACAGACAACCGTAGAATTATGTGCAACAGAAGCTTCAAAAATTTTAAATAAAGAAGACACAGTTGCTATTTATGGCTCTAATCAGGTCGCCGCAGAAGGAATTTTAACAGCCAATGTCAATTTAAATGTTTTAGGATCCGATCCAACTCAAAATGTCCTGGCGGTTGGATTTGACGCTGGAGCAACGATCAAAACTGCTGTGCGTGACGGAATTATGCTAGGTGCTGTAACACAGGCTCCTATGGAAATGGGCCGGGTTACCGTGGAAACATTAACAAAAATCGCAGACAATGAAACTGTCTCCGACATTGCAACCCCTTGCTATTGGTACCATGCTCAAAATATGGACGAGGATAAAATCGCCCCGAACTTATACGACTAACTATGAGGTGAACTTTATGAATTATGGAAGTAAAATCTGGATATTTCCAGATGCGGAATGTCCGCCTGAAGGCGTAAACAGTATACCAGGACATGAATCTATTATAATAACGAATACATGTGACTGTGATGCACATATTACGCTTACCTTGTTTTTCACAGACAAAGATCCTGTTCAACTGTCTGAGGTCACAGTAAATGCCAGACGTGTACGATGCCTTCGGACAAATAGTGAACAGGACTTTGGGAACTATACTGTGCCTATCAGCGAACAATATGCCATTATGCTGGAAAGTGATTGTCCTGTCATCGCACAATACGGCAGAGCTGATCCGAGAACTGTAGCTTTTTATACAACACCCGGGTACAACACAAATTAGCCTGACATCAACCATATCAAATGATAGAAAAGGAGAAAACAATGAGTACAAACAAAAGAATTTTTATACCTGATCATGAATACCAGGAAAGAATCCAAAATGCTGCAAAGCTGATTGAAAAAGAACATCTTGATGTTCTGATTGTCAATTCGAATGAAGCTGATTACGCAAATGCAAGATATTTTTCTGGCTTCTGGCCACTTTTTGAACGTGCCGGGGTTGCCATCTCTGCATCCGGAGATGCTGCCCTTATGGTAGGGCCTGAAAGCCGCTATTTTGCCGCTGACCGTTCTAAGATTGAAAAGATTTTTTATTTTAAAGGAATATAGAGAGAGTGCAGACCCAGCCTATCCGGAATTAACTCCAGATACCTTCCAGGATGTATTTCATGCAATTGGAGTGACACAAAAAAATTATCCGGATTGGCGTAGCCAGCTATTTGGATACATCCGTTGTGATTATGGATGGAATCAGAGCTGCTTTTCCAGATGCTGAAATCGTACGCGCAGATCATATCATGACTGCTTTGCGATCTGTAAAATCAAAAAAGTGAGATCAATTGTTTAAGAGAAGGATATCGCATTGCTGAATTGGCAATGCAGCAGGTTATTCAGGAAATACAACCAGGAATGACCGAATTGCAAATGGTCGGAGTCGCTCAGCGCGTAATTTATGAAAATGGTGCAGAATATGAAGGACTCCCTATGTACGTTTTCTCCGAGTCCTCTACCAGACATGCTATTTCACGGTCTTCGTACCGGGAATTCCAGAAGAATGATATCGTACAATTAAATTTATCCGCAAGGATTGATGGGTACTCTGCCGCTGTCGGTTATCCAATCGTATTGGGAAAATTGGAAGGAAGATGCAGAGAAGTGGTTCTTTTCGGATTAGAGGCTCATCGGTGGACTCAAAAACAAATTAAAGCTGGAATCCCGGCATCTCAGATCGCCAAAAACTTTTATAACTATTATGTAGACAATGGATTTAAAGATAATTTTGTTTATGGACCTTTACATGGCACGGGAATGATCGAAGTAGAAGCTCCTTGGGTAGAGACTGATTCCAACTACAATTTACTGGAAAACATGACATTCCAAATCGATACCTTCATTTCAACAGATACCTTTGGTGTTCGCTGGGAAAAGGCATTGCCGTAACAGAAAACGGCTGTGATGTTCTGTCCCAGGAAATCGGAACTTTATATGAATTAGATTTCTAATTTACATTTTACATCATTTTCCTAAGATATAGAGAGGGCAGTTTCCGCCTGCCCTCTCGATTCATTTCCAGTGTTGTTCTGGCGTCTTTATCGAAAGTCAGGAAGGTATCGGAACACGTGTGTTTATTCGTTTCCCGCAAATTATAGATTAAATTTTCGTTTTTAAGCCCCCTGACAGCAACCAAAATGCTGTCAGGGAATTTTATTATGAATTTTTAATGATGCCTCCTTTTCGGCTTCCTCTATGATTTCCAGTACTTTTCTACCTCCTTCGCTGCATCTGACAGAGAAAACTGAAATCTTTCCTGAATTTTTACACATACAATTTCTTTCTCCATTCCCATTTCCTAAAGCAACTCTACTACGGCCTGTATGCCTTCTTGCCGGCCCTCCTGTCGCCCCTCTTGCAGACCCTCTTGTCGGCCTATTTTTAGGCCTTCTTTTCGTCCCTCTCTAAGCCCAGTCTCTTTGTAAACAGTAGAAAAATACTGGTGATCTCGAATCGCACGCTCTCTTGCTTCATATTCCAGACGCTTTTCTTCATCTGCGCTGATCCGGTTCAAATCCTCATACGCCTTCTTAATATATTCGCTTTTTTCCGCTGCCATTTCAAATTCCTCCTTGGTCTCTGCATTGATAAACTGAAGCCATTTCAGCAGCTCTGTCTCCGGATACTCATGTTTTGCCAGCTTGGGAAGTTCCAGCGTATGGATTTCATACTTATCACTATACATCTTTCTTCCCTGATCCGACCAGAAATGAAAGCGGGAATAGTATTCTTCATCATCAAACAATGTAAAATTTAAAATCCCGACATGAATACATTTTTCTAATTTTTGATAGTCTTCTCCCGGTTTTAGCTGATCCACAAACATCTTTCCCAGATAGAACAAGGTACGTTCTACCCAGTATTCACTGGATGTCACCTGGATTTCAATATCGATCTGCTCCTTATTATTTAGCAATACCCGTACATCCAGAATCCCCAGTTTATCATCTTTGTCTTTCTGACGCAGGTGGGACGGCAAAATCCTGCTCTCAACGATTTCTTCCAGATTGATCCCAAGTACTGCTGCCAGAAATGCATTGCGCACCTCTTCATCTTGCATCAGTTCTTTAAAACAGAAATCTACCTTTGGCTTCATTAAAAATTGTGTTGTTTTTTCTTTCTTCATACACACTCCTCCTTTGTTCTGATGGAAACCAGAATATTTCGGCGAGTATGTATCTATATCGTTGATTTTATTATATCTTTTGACGCGATGTTTCACAATCGCAAATACAGACAAACTCCCTCTATTCTTTTATCCATCTCTTTACTCTTTATCTGGGAATAACTTTTGAATGGCAATTCTTTGCCATATTTGAAAATTGAAAGGGACTCCTTTCAAGATTGGTTTTATTATACTTGAATTTTGATCAGGATACAATTAAATTTCCATAAATATCCTGTAAAAAGTTACTGTAAACAATAACTCTGCAAGCCACAGTAACAGAGCAGTTCCACATGGAACTGCCCTACACCACCGGAAACCAGAGTCTGATTTCCATTCCTTTTCCGTAGACCGACACTGCTTCTACTTCTATCTTTAATTCCTGTCCGATCTGCCGTACCAGATACAATCCCATCCCTGTCGATTTTTTCTGGCTGTTCTCTCCTGTAAATCCTTTTTCAAAAAGATAGCGGAGTTCATATGGTTTTACGCCACACCCATTGTCGCAGACAGAAAGGCTGACTCTGTTGTTCTCATTTCCGGAACTGATTTTCAGCTTCGGACACTTTTCGGCTTCATATCCTGTGTATTTGATGGAATTCGCGATCAGCTGACTGAGCATAAAACACAGACTTTTCCGGTCTGACAGTACGGTTTTCTCTTTCAGATCCAACTGCACCAGGATCTGCTTTTCTTCCAGATACAGACGGTATTCATCCAGCACCTCCCGGCAGCATTCTTCCAGACTTATCTCTTCAAACAAATACTCTTTATTCACTGCTTTAACCCTGGCATAATATAACATCTGCTCTACATAGGACTGCATCTGCAGTCTGACATGCTCCATTTTTTTGTATACTGTCGGTGACATCTCCTCACTTCTGTTCTCAAGCAAAAGTGTAAAAAGAGATAATGGAATTTTCACTTCATGTGTCCATAATTCTACATACCGTTCATATTCTTCTTCCTGTATCCTCCCTGCATCAGCCTGCCTGTATGCTTTTCGAAGATATACCCCGATCTCCCGCAGGATTTCCTGTTCTTCATTTCCTGCTCCCCCGATCGCAAGTCTCTCATTTTCTTCACTCGGATCCGCCAGAAATGTAAGAAACCGCTCTTTCTTTTTCTGCTCTTTCCTTACGTTCCAGATTACTGCATACAAGAAAATAATTACAAAACAACTGGTTTCCAGTCCTGCCAGAACTTTGAACTGCTCTATCCCCGACAGCCACAGAAAGAATAGCGATACCAGTTCTGTACACATAAGGATCACAAACCATAATTTTTTCTTCTTTGATCTCGCTCCAGATTCGTCTGATATATTCCATATTACTGCTCTCTCTTCCACCGATATCCTCTGCCACGGATTGTTTCTATCCGATTCTCCAGACCAAGCGCTTTTAATGTCTTTTTCAGCCTTGTCACATTGACTTGAAGCGCATTTTCATCAATGTATTCGGTTGTTCCCCACAATACCTTTGAAATGCATTCTTTTTTCACCTCTGTTCCTGCATATTCCAAAAGAATTTTTAAGATCTTCCCCTGATTTTCCGGAATATGACAGGCATCTTTCCCCTGACAGACCGTATAGGTTCTGGTATCAAAAAGAAAATCGTCTCCATCCAGTAAATGTGCATTCCCCATTGCCCGTTTCAGCAGATTTTCTGTCCTTGCCAGCAGACGGTCTTTATGACACGGCTTCGTCAGATATTCGTCAGCTCCCAGCTCCAGTGCTTTCAACTCATCCTGCATTTTATCCCTGGAGGTCAGCACAAGAATAGGAAGGCTGCCTTTCTTTCGTATTTCTTTACAAAGTGCAAATCCACTGATTCCCGGAAGTCCCAGATCCAGCACTAACAAATCCGGATGCTCTGCCTCACAGACAGCACCGGTTTCTGGAAAATCCGTTACACAGCATACCTCATAGCCTGCCTTATGATAAATATTTTCCAGTTCTTCCCGAAGGAATTCATCGTCTTCTACGATCATGACTTTTTTGCATGCCTGTCTTCTACTCCTGCCGTTTTCTCTGAATAAATTTCAAAATCCTGCGATTGCTTGTCTTTATAACTCCTATTATATAAGCTGTTTCTATCAGACACAAGAAAAGAAACACACTTCCTGCCATCTGCCAGAAAACTTTTACTTCCTGCACCTGTCCAATCAGCCGGAACAATGTCCAGACCCCAAACACACTACTGAAAAATGCAACGCTCAATACCAGTCCATAGTGCCACCAGATCTGAACTTTCGCACAATGACAGAGCTCTTTGTAGTTACTTCCCAGTGTAAGCAGAACGCTGTAGCGTGCCCCGGTCTTCTCCTGCTGAATTAAAAACTGAACTCCAATGAGTGTATTTGCGATAATCAAAAAAAATTCACAGCCAGATAGATCGTCGTATATCCCAATGCCACCTGATAAAACATATGCCGTCCGGCTGTTCCCAGATAACTTTCATAATGCAGATCGGTTGTTTTTAAGACGGTCATTGACAGACATCACTGCTTTGAGCAATCCTTCCTCCTTTACCAGAACCGGATCAAGAATCCCGTTCCAGTAAGAATAGCTTCCGTCTGCTACAAAGACATCAAAAACCTCATCCGGTACAATAAAACCATACATAATCGTCAACATCTGGTCTGCCACCAGATTGTCATTGCATACTCTTGGAATGATTTCATAATCGGTCTCTTCTATCTGCACAAAGACTTTCTCTTTCAGAAGTTTCTCTACGCTCTTTGCAGTCTCATCCGACAAATATGTGGGGTGCCCGTGAAATTGCCATCTGATGTTCCTTTAAGTTCAAAGGTTCCATTCCTTTGAACGCAAAATCTCATTGTACCCTGATTCTGCGATCAAAAATGGGGATTCTTCCCAAGAATATGGATTCAATCTGTTTTTCAGACGCTCATATAATTCCTCACAGTCATATGCATATACTTTTCGCTCCTCCATACCTTCCGTAAAATCCAGATCTGTCCAAAGTAATCCATTTCGTACTTCAAACAGATTGGAAAAATATTGGTCTACTTTCTGAGATGACAGCACTTCTTCTAACGTTTCATTTTTTCTCGTCAAATGTAAAATCAATCCCTGCCGTATCCTGTTGTCCCAGTTGCCCACTCATCCCGACTCCATAGGAACAACATATGATCGCAAACAGAATCAGAAGGGAAGAAATTGCCAACGAAGATGATTTTAAAAATACCGCTTCCTGCAGCTGACGGCATGTAAATGTCCAGAGCCTTTTTCCCTGGAAGTTTTCTGCATATCCTATCAAATAGATATGCCAGGCCCTGAAAGAAAAAGAATGTACCGAGTACTCCACAAAAACATAAAATTGCAGTCATACGAAACATTCGTTTTATCCCAAGTTCCGAACTCAGTATCCCGCATCCGATCCCATAGGCTACTGCCAGAAGAATGATTCCCATCATCAGCTTCACACACGTTTTTATGGGCGAAAATGCACGCTGTTTTTCTTTCTGTTCACGGGATAACAATTCATAAACCTCCTTTTTTCCAAAGCTTGATGCAAAGCACAAACCGGGCAAGCATTTTAATTCCGCAAATCCCAATAACTGTCCACAATGCAGCCGAACCGGAAAATGTAAACTGATGACGCAGAATTCCAAATCCTGCAAGCTTCGCCGTAATCAGGCTTGTAAGTTCCGAGATCAGCAGCGCCCCCGGGATCCCGATCACAAGCGCATACACAATATTTCGCAGATCTTCCAGAAAAAGCATCTGAAACAGACTTCTTTTCTTCATACCAAGCATCACATAGGTTCCAAACTCATGACTTCGCTGTTCCATCTGATACTTATCCGTAAAATATACCAGGAAATAAAGCAGGCACAGAGATACCACATATAAAATCGGAATCAGCATCAGCAGCTTGTTTACAGCATCTCTCTCCATCTCTTTCAGAAAGATCATCACATCCTGATGATCCAGCGCAAGGATAATATAAAATGCCGCCACCGTGAGAATCATCGTAACAAAATACAGCGTGTTTTCCTGCCGGTTTCGTTTACTGTTTCGTCTGATCAGTTCAGAGAACATAATTGCTTCCTCCTCCCAACTGCGCCATCACGGACAAAATGCGCTCATAAAATTCCCGGTTTGTCTCCTCCCCGACTCGCTTCCGTAATTCATGAAATACTTTTCCATCCTGAATAAACAAAATTCTGGAACAAAAACTCGCAGCCTGTGCGTCATGTGTCACCATCAGAACCGCAGCCTCATCCTCTCGATTCACTCCGGAGAGTTGCTCCATCAGACTTCGTGCACTTCGGCTGTCAAGCGCACCGGTCGGCTCATCTGCCAGTACGATCTGCGGATGCAAAAGAAGCGCTCTTAATGCGGCTACCCTCTGCTTCTGTCCTCCGGACATCTGATTCGGAAACTTTTCCAGCACCTCCTCGATCTCAAAATATTCCGCCAGCTTCTGCATCCTTTTTCTGCTTTCCTTTTCCGGCATTTTGTGAATCTGTGCCGGCAAAAGAATATTTTCTCCACCCGTCAGATTATCCAGCAATTCAAACTGCTGAAACAGATACCCGATCTGTCTTCCCCGATACGCTGCCAGCTGAGCATCCGTATACATTCCGATATCCTGTCCTTTCAGAAGAATCCTACCTCGTGTAGGTCTTAAAACCGAAGCAATACAATTTAACAGCGTCGTTTTTCCCGAACCGCTGCTTCCCATAATTCCGAGGAATTCTCCCTGATATACTTGAAACGAGATTCCTCTGAGTGCCTCTGCTGCATTCTCCTTTTCCCCATATGTTTTGTACAACGATTCTATTTCCAAAATAGTACGGCTCATAATATCCCTCCCTTTCGTGATAAGAATATTATAAGCCGTATCGTGGATGAAAAACACTTACACTTTCTGTAAGAAAACTCCATCCGCTTTATGGTCTGCCATTCACAGTAAATTTTTATGAAAGCTCCAGTTTTCCGGTATATAACTGGTAATACGTTCCTTTCATTTTGATCAGATCCGCATGATCTCCACGCTCGATGATCTTTCCGTGTTCCAGAACAATAATCGCATCACTGTTGCGAATCGTAGAAAGTCTGTGCGCGATAACAAATACTGTACGTCCTTTCATCAGGTTATCCATACCCTTCTGCACAATACTCTCCGTACGGGTATCAATGCTGGAAGTTGCTTCATCCAGAATCAGTACCGGCGGATTTGCAACTGCTGCTCTCGCAATGGAAAGAAGCTGTCTCTGTCCCTGTGAAAGCTCTTCTCCATCACCGCTTAACATAGTGTCGTATCCCTTCGGAAGCATTTTGATAAACTGATCTGCATGAGCCAGTTTTGCAGCCTCGTATACTTCCTCATCAGTAGCATCCAGTTTTCCATAACGGATATTATCCATAATGGTTCCTGTAAACAAATGGGTATCCTGCAGTACAATTCCGAGGGAACGTCTCAGATCATCCTTTTTAATCTTTGTAATATTGATTCCGTCATACCGGATCTTTCCTTCCTGAATATCGTAAAAGCGATTGATCAGGTTCGTGATGGTTGTTTTTCCTGCTCCGGTAGAACCGACAAATGCCAGCTTCTGTCCCGGTTTTGCAAACAGACTGATATCTTTTAAGATCACTTTATCTTCGTTGTATCCAAATGTCACATCTTCAAAACGCACATCTCCGGTCAGTTCTGTATAAGACACACTTCCGTCTGCCGAATGTGGATGTTTCCAGGCCCACATTCCGGTTCTTTCTTTGCATTCGATAATATTGCCGTTCTCGTCTTTTTTTCGCATTGACCAGTGTTACGTATCCCTCGTCTTTTTCCGATTCTTCATCGATCAGAGCAAAAATACGCTCTGCTCCGGCAAGTGCCATAACAATGGAGTTAAACTGCTGCGCCACCTGCATAAACGGCTGTGTAAAGCTCTTTGTAAACTGCAGATAAGATGCCATAACTCCCAGAGTGATCCCTCCGCTTCCCATAATAGAAAGGAATCCTCCAAGTACAGAGACCAGTACAAACTGCAGGTTTCCGATGTTTCCGATTACCGGTCCCATCATATTTGCAAAGGTATTTGCCTGTGCAGCACTTTCAAAGAGCGCCTCGTTGAGTTTGTCAAATTCTTCTTCTGACTTTCTTTCGTGGTTGAACACTTTTACTACGCGCTGTCCGTTCATTCTCTCTTCCACAAATCCAGTCACATCTGCCAGAGATTTCTGCTGACGAACAAAATATTTTCCACTGTTTCCACCGATCTTTTTTGTTACGAAGATCATAAGACCAATGATCAGAACTGCTAAAATTGTAAGCAGCGGACTTAAGATCAGCATTGAAATAAAGGTTACGATAATCGTAAAAAAGGACATCAGTGCCTGTGGGATCGACTGACTGATCATCTGTCTGAGCGTATCTGTATCATTCGTGTAAAGACTCATGATAGAACCATTCGTATTCTGGTCAAAATAACGGATTGGAAGAGTCTGCATATGTTCAAACATATCATCCCTTACTTTTTTAAGAACACCCTGACCAATGTAGACCATCAGTCGTGTATAAGTAAATGTAGCAATGACTCCCATCAGGAAAATGCTTCCAAGCACCGCAAGTGCCCGATATAGTTCTGCAAAATTCGGATCTTTCTGTCCGATCAGAGGACTGATAAAATCATCGATTAAAAACTTGAGGGACAATGATACCGAAATTGATGCGATCGAACTTAACAAAATACAGATAAATACGATCACAAACCGAACCTTGTACGTTCCGGTCACATATTTTAAAAGCCGCTTTGCGGTCTGTAAATTTTCTTTTGAAACCTTTGGTTTTCTATTCATCGTCCTCACCTCCCTTTACCTGAGATTCATATACTTCTCTGTAGATTTCATTTGTCGCAAGCAATTCTTCGGATGTGCCGACTCCCATGATCTTTCCTTCATCCAGTACAATGATCTGGTCTGCATTTTCTATAGAAGAAACTCGCTGCGCAATGATGATCTTTGTAGTATCCGGAATTTCTTCCCGGAATGCTTTTCGAATCAGCGCATCTGTCTTTGTATCTACCGCACTTGTGGAGTCATCCAGAATCAGAATCTTCGGTTTTTTCAGAAGTGCCCGTGCAATACACAGACGCTGCTTCTGTCCGCCGGAAACATTGTTTCCGCCCTGCACGATCATCGTATGATAACCTGCCGGAAATTCTTTTACGAATCCATCTGCCTGTGCAAGTTTGCAGACTCTCTGAACCTCTTCCTCGCTGGCATGTTCATTTCCCCAGCGGATATTATCGTAAATCGTTCCTGTAAAGAGAACGTTTTTCTGCAATACCATAGATACCTGATCGCGCAGTGCCTCCAGATTATACTCTCTGACATCCAGTCCGCCGACTTTTACAGTTCCTTTTGTCACGTCATAAAGTCTCGGGATCAGCTGTACCAATGTTGATTTCGCACTTCCGGTTCCTCCGATGATCCCGATCGTCTGTCCGGATTTAATATGAAGATTGACATCTTTTAACGAAAGATTTCCGCCTTCTCCCGCATAACTGAAATCTACATGCTCAAACCGGATCTCTCCGTCTGCCACTTCTGTAACCGCATTCTTTTTGTCCTGCATCTCCGGAACTTCCGTCAGAACTTCCGTAATACGGTCTGTAGACGCTTCTGCGATCATGATCATAACAAATACAAATGTAACCATCATCAGAGCCATCATGATCTGGAACGCATACACGATCACACTGGTCATTTCTCCGATTTCCATCGCACCGAATACAATTTCTCTTCCTCCGATCGCTACCATCAGAAGCATCGCCGTATAGATCGTAAACTGCATAACCGGTGAGTTCCATGCCACGATCTTTTCTGCTTTTGTAAATAATGTATAGACATATTTTGAAATTCCATGGAATTTTTCAATTTCATGATCTTCCCGTACAAAGGCTTTTACCACGCGGGATGCATTGACATTTTCCTGTACGGAATTATTCAGAATATCATACTCATCAAATACTTTGATAAAATGTGGATGCGCTTTCTTTGCAATAAAGATCAGTGTTCCTCCAAGCAGCGGTATGATGATCAGGAACAGCAAAGCAATTTTCTTATTGATCAAAAGTGTCATGATCCAGGATAAAACAATCATGATCGGAGCTCTCGCCAACAGACGAATGCTCATCATATATGCCATCTGTACGTTGGTAATATCTGTTGTCATACGTGTTACAAGACCGGATGTGGAAAACCGGTCAATATTTTTGAATGAAAATTCCTGTACTTTATAAAAAATATCATGTCTCAGGTTTTTGGCATATCCTGCACCTGCTGTTGCTGCCATTTTTCCTGCTATAATACCGAAATACAGAGCCAGCATAGCCATAATGACCAGAATCAATCCCCGCCGTACGATATAGCTCAAATTTCCCTGCATGATTCCAACATCAATGATCTTCGCCATCTCCATCGGAATCAGAACTTCCATTAAAACTTCCAGGATTACGAAAAATGGAGCCAACACAGACTGCTTTTTGTATTCCCGGACTGATTTTAAAAGTGTTTTATTCATCGTTCTCGTCTTCCTCCTTATTTTCATTTTTTGTTTTCTGCAAGATTTTGAATCATCTGCACAAGCACCTTTCTGCAAATCTTTACATCTTCCTGATCTATCCCTTGTATCAGCCGCTTTTCCGTATCTCTGATGTGCTCCAGAATCTCAGGTCTGAGTGCTTCTGCTTTTGGGGTCGGTACAATACGTTTTAATCTGGCATCCTTTTTCGAACTTTCCCGGGAAATAAATCCAATTTTTTTCCATGAGCTGCAAAATCCCTGTGGCTGTGGACTTCCGGATTTGAAACTCTTCTTCTATATCTTTCTGATATACTTCCCTGTGCATCGTTTCCAAAAGAATATGCTTTAACACATGCTTCTGCATGGTGGTCAGGCCATCATCTCCCACTGCTTCAGACGCATTTCTGCGCTTCATCTGATTGGAAAGAATGTGAATCAGCCTGCCGGTATTGATGTACCTTTCCTTATCTTCTATATCCTGCATAATTCCATCCCTCTCTCTTTATATAGTTAGTTCCCTAACTTTTAACCATTATACGGAGGATAGTTTTTTATTGTCAAGAAGTTTTTTTCAGATTATTGAAATCATAAAACTTATTTTGCCTCGTCTGAATATTGCCTGATGGCAGCAGGCAGCCCGGTACGGAAAATAACAGAAATATAATCAATCGTCTGCTGCCTGTCATGCTTTTCTTTGTTCACGATCCATTCCAGTAATGTGCCCGCGATTGCCTCTGTATAAAAGAATCGTTTTTAAGTCCTTTATAACCTTACCAACATCAATGTGGCAGAGCGTATCCGTGAACTCTCAACCATTAAGGTTCTCGGATTCTACGACAAAGAAGTAACACTCTATATTTACCGGGAAACAATACTCCTTTCCCTGCTCGGTATTTTAGCAGGATTTGGAGTCGGTGATCTGCTTTACCAGTACATACTGGCAGTTGTTCCACCGGATGAAGTGATGTTTAACCCCGCTCTTTGTGCAAAAGCATTTGTGATTCCTGCCATTTTGATTGCAGTCATTACATTTATTCTAGGATACATAATGAATCGAAAACTCAAATACTTAGATATGCTCAGCGCATTAAAATCTGTAGAATAGCAAAAAATTTAAAAGTCAAGGGACTGACACAATGCAGTTCCTTGACTTATTACATCTGTACTTGCTATCTTTCTCTTAATTTCCACATTCAATACTGATTGCATTGAATTTTTCCAAAATATCTTCTACTTTCAATTCCTGTTTTTCTTTTGCTGACAGATCCATCACTGCTTCCCCCTGATGCATCATCAACAGTCTGTTTCCATATTCTACTGCATAGCGGAGATTATGTGTCACCATGATCGTTGTCAGGTTTTTCTGTTTCACGATCTTATCTGTCAGTTCCATGATCAGATCTGCCGTCTTTGGATCCAGCGCCGCTGTGTGCTCATCCAGGATCAGAAAATCGATCGGTGTCATGGTTGACATCAGAAGTGCCATTGCCTGACGCTGCCCGCCGGAGAGAGAACCGACTTTTACATTCAGCTTATTTTCCAGTCCCAGATTCAACTGGCTTAATAGCTCCTGATAATGAGACTTTCTGTTTTTATTAATTCCTTTTCTCAATCCGTAAAAACTGCCTTTGTTGTCTGCAAGAGACATATTTTCCAGAATTGTCATGGAAGGACAGGTTCCAAGCGCCGGATTCTGATACACTCTTCCGATCTTCCGGTTTCTTTTATACTCTTTCATGCGGGAAATATCTTCCCCATGCATCAGAATCTGTCCTGCTTCTACCGGAATACTGCCGCACAGGATATTAAGCATGGAAGTCTTTCCGGAGCCGTTGCTTCCTACCACAGAAACAAAATCTCCCTGTTCTACTGTCAGATTAAAATCTTCAAACAGACACATTTCATTGACTGTTCCTGGATTATAATATTTATGAATATGTTTTAACTCAAGCATTTGTCTTCACCTTCTTTTTCCGTTCCATTCCAATGAGTAAGATCGCGAGGAATAATACCGCTGTGATCAGCTTCATATCCTGTGGTTCAAAAAACTTCAAAGCAACTGCCACGCAGGCTTTGTAAACGACAGAACCGATCAGAACTGCTGTGGTTGCTTTCAAAAATGTCAGATTCTTAAACAGGCTGGTTCCGATGATCACGCTTGCCAGCCCGATCACGATAGCTCCTGTACCGCTGGAAATCTCAAATACTCTCTGCTCCTGACAGAAAATTCCGCCTGCCATAGCAACCATTCCGTTGGCGATCGCCAGTCCTAAAATCTTTACATTTCCCTGATCCTTTGCAAGGGAAGTCACAAGATTTGCATTATCTCCCACAGCCCTCAGAAGAAATCCGGATTTTGTCTGCAGATACAGATCCAGAATTATTTTCACGATCACTGCAAGAATAAGTACTACTGCAAGAACTTTATATTTCGCTGCCCCGCCTGAGAAAATCCCATTCATTGTCTCATTGTCGAAAATATTCTCTTCTCCAAAAATCGGAACATTTGCTTTCCCTGCAATCCTGAGATTGATCGTCCACAGCGCAGTCATCATAATGATACCGGAGAGGAGATCCCTGACCTTTCCTTTGACATGGATCAATCCTGTACAGATTCCGGCTGCTGCTCCTGCCAGAAAAGAGACCGGTATGGTCAGGTACGGATTCACTCCCTGTGTGATCATTGTCGCCGTCACTGCAGCCCCCAGCGGAAAACTTCCATCCACTGTCAGATCCGGAAAATCCAGAATTTTATATGTGATATAAACTCCAAGAGCAAGGATTCCGTAAATCAGTCCCTGTTCCAAAATCGTTACAAAAATGTCCATCTCAATTCCTCTCCGTTTCTACTTTTTACTTTGAAATACTGTCAAACGTTTCCGCTGCACCTTCAAGCAGTGTCTCGTCTACCGTAACTCCCAGTTCTTCTGCTGCCTTTGTATTGATATAAAGTCCAGGTTCAGAAATCGTCTCATAGTTCATCTCAGACGCCGTCTTCTCTCCTTTTAAAATCTCTGCTGCCATCTTTCCGGTCTGTTTTCCAAGCGCCACATAATCCAACCCCTCTGCTGCCAGACATCCCAGTTTCACCTGTTCAATCTCGCTTCCAAACACCGGGATTTTCTTTTCATTGGCTTTGTCAAGAATCGTTGCCAGAGAATTTACAACCGTATTGTCCGTCAGATTTGTCAGACAGTCCACCTCGGATAAAATCTCTTCTGTTGCCAGCGAAATATCTGCTGTCTGCGTCACACCTTTTTTCACAATCGTAAATCCGTAATCTCCTGCCAGCTCTTCATATTTCTCAATTGCTGATACAGAGTTCACTTCACTTGTTGTATAGAGGATCCCGATCTTCTCTGCATCCGGCAGCATCTCGCGGATCATCTCCAGCTGCTCTTTGATCGGAAGCTCATCACTGGTTCCTGTGACCTCTCCCACCGGAGCTCCATCGTCATTTGCAAGCTTTGCTGCTTTTGGATCTGTCACTGCTGTATAGATTACCGGAATCTCTGTATTCATTGCTGAATTGTATGCCGCCTGCGCGCTTGGAGTGGCGATTCCACAGATCAGATCCACATCGTCTGAAACAAATCCATCACTGATCTGCTTTGCTGTTCCCTGATCGGCCGCCGCATTCTCCTCTTTGATCGTAAGATTCTTTCCTTCCTCAAATCCGGCTTCTTTGAGTCCTTCAATAAATCCCTCTCTGCAGTTGTCCAAAGAGGCATGCTCTGCAAACTGGGAAATCCCTACTGTATATGTTTTGGTACCATCTTTTGTCTCATTTTCCTTTGTTCCACATGCCATCAGGCTGACTGCCATTACACTTCCTAAAATAACTGCGAATACTCTCTTTTTCATAATTTGGTTCTCCTTTTCTATTACTATATTCCAAAAGCAAAGGAGCCGATCATGTGGATACAGGGTGGATGCTCTGCAATGATCGTATAAAAAAACCGCCCCAAGCTATATGCTTGAGACGGTAATAAATACAAATTCATTATCGCGGTACCACTCAAATTGACAAATGTCCACTTTCTCACGTACTGACATACGCTCCTGATTGATAACGGGTTCGGTTCCCGACGACGCCTACTCTTTTCATTTCAGGCCGCCCTCGAAAGTCCATTCAGAATTAAAATCCATACAGCAATCTCACCGCCTGCTGCTCTCTGTGATCTCTTTTAAAACCTACTCTTCTTTCTCATCGGTTTTGCTTTTGATGTTTTTAATTGTAATGTCCTATTTAGGATTTGTCAAGTACTTTTTTAAGGTAAAGTGGTGATTTGGTGAATTTCCCTTATTCAATTTTTAAAACAACCTCCGGATACCATTCCATTGCTTTCCTGATTGCTTTCTTCGTTGGCAGTCCATATCCTGATAAAATAACCAGTATATTTTTCTGCGTTTCTTTTTTCTCACTACACGGTTCGATATACAACATATTTCCTACAGCATTGACCAGATACCACGTGTCTTCCAGATATACAAAGCCCTTGATTCGAAATGTATCCACTAAAAGCATATTCAGAAAATGAGAAAGTGTTTCTAATTTTATCTCTTCTTGAATGTGCAGAAGATATTTTCGCAAAATCACATCTGCAGTTTGCAACAGCTGTTCTTCTGTTTCCAGATTTGGCTTTTGCATCTCCTGCAGCCACCTCTCTTCCATCATGCCATATGATGTCATATGCAACGGCAAATCCGGTCGATGGGCCTTCAGAATCTTTTGAATCTGCTCTATCTCTTCTGTTTTTACAAGATCCTTCTTGTTCAGAAGCAGCAGATCTGATACCTGAATCTGTTTTTTTTACTACAACTGCCGTTTCATACACTTTCGGAAATTGCCGTGCATCCAGCAGGCAGACGCATCCCATATATTCCAATCCTGGAAATTTTCCCTATGATTCAATATTTTCTTAACATTTGTGGGATCGGAGAGCCCTGATGCTTCTACTATAATCACATCCGGCTTCTCCTGTAATACCTGCTGCAATACATTCTCAAATTTATCCAGCCTGCACGAGCAAAAGATCGAGCCATTGTTAATCTCGTCCAGTGCAATCCCCAGCTCCGAAAGCAGCTCTCCATCAATGCCCTCTTTTCCAAACTCGTTCACAATAATATGCATCCGTTCCGAAGAGAATTGTTTCATAAACTGTTTTAAAAAATGTTGTCTTTCCTGCACCCAGAAACCCGGTGATCAAATACAGTCTACTCATTATTTCATTGCCGCACGGATCGCGCCTTCCAATTCTTCTTTAGATGGTACCAGAGAACGGAATTTCAATTCACCATTGATGTACATGGACGGCAGATTCGGAACGCCCATCTTTTTACATCTTGCGATATTCTCTTTGAGCGTAAATTTATACTCTACCATATCAATCGCATCACCAAATGTCTTTTTCACTTCATTTGCTGCGCCCATCATGTAGGTACATGCCGCACATGTCGCAGAATCCAGAGTAAATACCTCTACCAGTGGTTTTTCTAAGTGCTCATAATCCGGAAGCTCTACTTCAATATCTTCGTCTTCTGCCACATAGTTCTTTAACATTTCTCTTACAGAATCTGTCTCATAAACTGCCTGTGCAACTCCGATTGCATTTTCCACAGGAACATCATAAGGCATATCGCATCCGGGTGCTAAAATAAAGTTTTTACAGCCTTTCATTTTATCAAGCAATTCTACCGCAATCCACAGTTACCGGAACAAGGCTCACTGTTTAATCCAATCTGCGCGAAAATGTATCCTTTGTCTCCATACTCTTTTCTGGAAAGTTCATTTGCTTTCGCAATCAGCTCATAAAATACTTTCGACTGATTGTCTATATTCAGCAATGTCACTGCATCCTCTTTTGTCAGCATTTCTTCTGCATCTACTTTTGAAAGTATACTTGCTATATCTTTCATCAAAATACCTCCTTGTGTATTTCTATCCCACATATTGCTATAAACATAGTAGTATATTTCAAACAAAATCTATGGGAATTTTTTAAGATTTTCTGTAATTTTTCTACATCTTTATTGATTCATTCTGCAATCTTCCGCTCTTTCAACTAAAATGGAATCCCTCTCCGAAGCAGAACCTGTCGTAAAAACATTCCTGCAGCATTAAACCCAGCGGTACTATATCATCCGATGTAAATATTGCATCCACACCAAATCCTTTTTATGCTTCCTATAAATCCACTTATATTCTGAATCATCGTCAGGAGTTAGAATATAAATAGTACAAGCCAAAAGAGAAATCCCAAAATACACATAAGCATGGTACAATAGAGACATGCTGAAGGAGGATCTCATATGGCAAGACAACATGACAAACAGTTTAAACTTGATGCAATCCAGTACTACGAAGATCATAAGGATTTAGGTGTACGTGGATGTGCGGAAAATCTCGGAATCGGATACAGCACTTTAACAAAGTGGCTGAAAGATTTCCGGGAATCTGGCGATATCTCTGTTCGTGGTTCCGGTAATTATGCTTCTGATGAACAGAAAGAAATCGCTCGTCTCAGACGTGAATTACGTGACGCCCAAGATGCGCTTGATGTATTAAAAAAAGCCATCAACATTCTGGGAAAATGACAGAAGCCATTTATCTCGAAGTTTCTGAGAAGACGGAAGCTGCCAAGAATGCTGGACGCCGGGTTTCCTTGTATCC
>ENA-OPYU01000155-OPYU01000155.1-human-gut-metagenome-genome-assembly--contig:-NODE-155-length-27020-cov-3.268397_pt1 | contig 27020 bp, 27 predicted proteins | sample MGYA00242637_ERZ504482 | MGnify/ENA primary metagenome ERZ504482 (study PRJEB26092, sample SAMD00036237) | human gut metagenome | host: Homo sapiens | study: EMG produced TPA metagenomics assembly of... | reverse complement strand
GAAACTATTATTGTGGGATATGCCTTTTTGGGAGGATGAATCTGAAGAAGAACGTGCAGCATTACAGAGACGCCTGGAAAAAAGCATTTGGTACAGATCATTTGCTTTATTTAGCAGGCGATAAAGAGGATGTTGAAAATGCGAAAAAAGCAGGCAGAGTTTGGGAATTTATTTGGCGGAGCAGATATTAGCTGGAGAGAATTTCCATAAAGTGGTAAATGAAGCCACGGAAGAAGAAGTATTGGAATTGCTGGAAAAGAATCCTTGCTCTATGACAGATCAAGCATTAAAAGAAATGATTCAGCAAAAGTTATCTGATTACGAAGATGCGGATGATCTTGAAAAAGAAGAGAATGCGGATCGTGATGACGAGCAGAATGAGGATATTTTAGAACCGCAAAAAGAAAGGAATGAGGAACAAGAAGAATCTGCTTCGGGAGAGAAATTAGAAGAAGTTGGTGAGTCAAAGGAATCAGATGAGCTGGATACAATAAATGAACCAGAATCTCAAGTTGAGGAACATGAGTCAGATACACAAGATATTTCAGACGAACCAGCAGAGCCTACCGAGGAAATAGATTCATATGAAATGGAATCAGAAGATGATTCGACGGAGAGCGAAGGAGAAGAATCAGAGATTTCAGGTGAAGCAGATGAATAAGTGAATACGTGATTTTGTAAGGAAACCAAGAGCTGCAAGCTAAGAAATTAGTGAACAGCTCTTTTTTGATGCTTTGTTAGTACTCCAACAATCTCTTGGACCACTTCGGGAGCAGCATTTTCTATTTCTTATGGAATTTTAATATAAAAGGAAATATGCTTTCCCCTATTTAATATATTCTGAGGTATTCTTGATATGCAAAAGGAAATGAGGTGAATGATGTGAGTATTATAAAAGCGATTAAAAACGTGTGAATATGATTTTGAAGTTCGTGCAGAAAAAATTTTTTGTGGCATCATCCTGTACTTGGATTTTTTTTCCCATCTTTGTAGGAATGCCTTTGATCGTGTTATGTGCTGTTTGTGCGATTACAATTGTTTTTGCTTTTCCAATGTCATTGCTTTTTGGATGGATCTAATCTTTATTGTATCTTAAACTGTGGTTCGAATGATTTATGCCATATTAAGAGAAAAAGGACTATGATAATGCATGGAAAAGTTGTAAAGGATTATAGATAGAAATTACAAACAAGAAGGATGTTTATGAATTCGAAGAATTCTTTATAACATAAAATAATAGATCAAGGAGGAAGGAAGCTATGATGGATGTATTGATGATAGCAATTTTATTAGGATGTTTTGGTTTGGTGAAGGCGTTTGCAGATTTTTGCGACTGGCAGATTAAACCAAAAGAAAAATAGGAGGATGAAATCAAAATGGATATGATTGTTTTAGGTGTTATGATTGCCGGAGTTGGGATTTATCTGGTGTATGCATTGATAAATCCAGAAAAATTGTAAAGAGCTGGTGAAAATAACTAGGAGGAGAAGACATGTTACAGATTATTTTGACACTTGCGATTTTTGTGATACTGGTCATTCCGATGGGAAAATATATGTACCATATCGCAACAAAACAAAAGACTTTTGCGGATAAAGTTTTTAACCCGATTGATCGCTGCATCTATAAAGTTTGTGGAATTAAGGGCGAAGATATGGGATGGAAGAAATATGCATTGACCTTGCTCTTGGTAAATGCAGTTATGGTATTTGTAGGATATGCAATTTTAAGACTGCAAAGCATCCTGTTTTTGAATCCGAATGGGATTTCTAATATGGAACCGACACTTTCCTTTAATACGATTATCAGCTTTATGACGAATACAAACCTGCAGCACTACTCAGGAGAAAGCGGTCTTTCCTATGTGGCACAGATGTGTGTCATTATTTTTATGATGTTTACATCAGCCGCAACAGGTTATGCGGCATGTATGGCATTCTGCCGGGGACTGGCTGGAAAGAAAATTGGAAATTTTTATGAGGATATGGTAAGGATTACGACTAGAATTTTAATTCCAGCATCTTTTATAGTCGGGTTATTATTGGTAAGCCAGGGGACACCACAGACGTTACAAGGAAACTTTACAATTGAAACTTTGGAAGGAAATTTCCAGGATATTGCAGTGGGACCGGTAGCAGCTCTGGAATCCATTAAACATTTGGGAACGAATGGTGGTGGATTCTTTGGAGCAAACTCAACTACGCCGTTTGAAAACCCTACGGTAATCAGCAATATTATAGAAATGATATCTATGATGCTCTTGCCGGGTGCCTGCGTGGTTACTTTTGGACATATGCTTCATGATAAAAGAAAAGAGAAAAAAGCAGAGAAAGTTGCCATGAATGCACAGGTATTGCCGGGAACAGCCCAAAAGAAAGTGATTTTGGACGTCAGGGTGCAGTTGTCTTTGGTGCAATGGCGATATTTTCCTGATTGGACTTACTATTTGTTACCAATCAGAAATGGCAGGTAATCCAGTGATTCAGGAGATGGGCATAGACCAGAGCCAGGGAAGTATGGAAGGAAAAGAAGTACGTTTTGGTGTTCCACAATCAGCTTTGTTTACGACGGTAACAACTTCCTTTACAACCGGTACGGTTAATAACATGCATGATACGTTGACTCCTCTATAGTAATAGGCTTAATATTACTCTTTACTGATGCTTGGTTTATAGGAATAGTTTGTTTAGTTATGACATTTTTTGACATACCGTAGTAACCGCCAAAGCATTCGAGAAAAAGAAATAGAATACGCAAAGAAAGGGAAAGATACAACAAATAGATTCATTAAATGAAGCTAAAGAAATACTTTCTGAACTAAATGAAGAAATAAAAGGTAGTTTTTAGGGAGTCAGGTGAGTATATAAAGGAACATAAGAAGTAAAAGAACGGTATTTTGCAAATAAGTTCAAAAGTTTAACAACTTCATATCTATACTTATAAAGCAGTTAGTCTTTTGATATGTGCCCAGAATTCTGGGTACATATCACTTTCGGATTAGCTGTTTTTTACTTTTATATTAAGTGAGATTGAGAGAATAAAAATGAAAAATTTAAAAAGGTGAAGAAAAAATGGCATATCCTATCGGCTATATATATGAAAGGGGTAAATACCTTATGTTCTTTGACAACCGCATATCAGCATTACAGGTACGTTCCCAAAGATAGAAGCGTGACAGCATAAGCGCCAGGACGGATGGGGACAAGCACTGCAGGAGGATTATGACAAGGTCTGTACCAAGACTAGGGCGGATCATTTCGTGAGAAAACTGTCAGTGCCTGTTCTCATTCTGAGCGAGTCCTTATAGCTGTGAATGGACTTTTGCAGGTCTTTCGCCAGGATCATCTGCGGGGGATAATGATACGAATTTCTTCCCAAAAGGAAGAGGATGGACTCTAAGTTGTAATCAGCAAGACTTTCAGAAAATCTGCGAGCGAAGCGAAGCGAAGCATCCGCCTGTAATGTTCCCTGCCATAGATATGGTGCGGCAGCCGGGGAGTCGAGGACAAATACGGTGCTAAAGAAAAAACGATAAGAAATCAAAAAAGAGTGTGTCGTTGATATCAGATATATGCGGCTGTGGGAAATCCCACAGCCGTATCCTTGTGGTATTAACGTCATGCGGTAAAGAAGAAGCAATATGTTTTACAAAGTTGAATATCAAAAGAGGGCGCATCAGGAAGTAGAGAAGATTTTCCGGGTGCTGCTTCCGGAACAGGGATTGGCGGTCAGGGAAGAACAGATCCGCTTGTGCCATGAAATGTTAGATACCTTGCTGGGAGAAAGAATTGCACTGTGTGACGCAGGGGTAGGAATTGGCAAGACGTACGCTTATCTGGTAGCCTGCGTACTATTGCGGAAGTATTCTATGTTGACAGGAAGAGGAAATCCGTTGGAACAGCGTCCGGTGGTGGTGTCCACTTCCAGCATTGCATTGCAGAAAGCCATAGTAACAGAATATATTCCAATTTTTATCCAGGGTGCTGTTGGAACAAGGCATGATCCAGTCTCCTCTTCGGGCAGTGGTGCGGAAAGGAAAGGAACACTTTGTCTGTGACAACAGGCTGGAACAACGAATCGAGGCAATCCGCCATAAACAGAAGAATGCTGCCCAAAAAGAAGCGTTGCTGTCTTTGCGGAAACATTATGATATGGATACGGTAAAAGATTTGAGTGGATTTGACAGAAGGCTGGTATGTGTGCCGAAATTCTGCCCAAGGGAATGTCCGGGCAGACAGATGTGCCGCTATCAGAGGTATCTGGAAGAAGCCAAGAAACAGGATGTATTTATTTTAATCTGCAATCACAACTATTTACTGGCAGATGCGTATCATAGAGCAGAAGGATATAAACCGTTATTGTCGGATTATCGGACATTGATTGTAGACGAAGCCCATAAGCTGCCGGAAGCGGCCAAGCAGATGTTCGGGAAAAATCTGTGTATGGATGATATCCGGGAAATGGTGTATTATCTGGAACGGGAGCATCAGAAAGAAGAGGCAAGAATCCTTCGGACAGTGATGGGCGAAGCATTGCGTGTCGTTGGAGCAGAACAACGGATCGGAAAAGGAATCAGGGAAACATTCCGTAATACAACGAATAGTGTAGTTTCGCTGTGGGAAGGTGTAGAGATGCTGGAATTCCTTTTAGAAAAAATTAGAGCGAAGTGTTCCAAAGTGGATACGGAACCGTTTGGAAGAGGCGAAGGATGTGCTAGAGTGTTTTTGGCAGCAGCGATGAGAAATATGTCCGTTATCTATATTGGATAAAGAGCAGCTTCCCATTTGTGTGCAGCCAGCCGGGAAATCCCAGAACTGCTTCAAAAGATGTTATGGGACAGGGAAGAGGAAATATCCGCAATCTTAACCAGCGGAACGCTAAAGGCAGGAGCAGACTTTTTGCGCACCCGACAGGTCACCGGGCTGGAAGCAAGGGCAGGGGTACAGGAATATGTGGCAGAGTCCCCATTTTCCTATGAGAAGAACTGTCTGTTATACTTGCCAAAGACGCTGGAGCATTGCAGGAGAGGAAGCCGGGAAGAGGCAGTGATGATAGCAAACCATATCCATTCCCTGATCTGTTCCACTTACGGACATACGCTGGTGCTGTTTACTTCTTACACGTTGATGGGAAGTGTGTACCAGATTTTAAGAGACAGCCTGCCATTTCCCATGGTGGAAGTATGGAGGCATTCCCAGGAAGAAATCCTGCGGTTTAAGACTATGGAAAACGGGGTGCTGTTCGCAGCCGGCTCCTGTTGGGAAGGGGTGGACTTTCCGGGAGATATGGTATCTTCACTGATTATCGTGAAACTGCCTTTTGCAGTGCCGGATCCTATCAGCGAGGCGGAGAAAGAAACCTATGAATCCTTGGAAGCCTATATTCAGTCCATCATTGTGCCGGATATGCAGAAACGGTTGCGACAAGGGTTTGGAAGAGCCATCCGGACAGAAACCGATACCTGCGTAGTGTCTATTTTAGATAATAGAGCAGTACAAGGTGGCAAGTATCATGAAGATGTGCTGAATGCACTTCCAACTTGTCAGATGGCAGAAGAATTGAGAGAGGTACAGGCTTTTATCCGCAGCCGGAAGGGCGTGGAATATTATCTGTAATTGTCGGAAGAAATTCGTTTGCCGGAATTGTTGGTTATGCTTAAACTGAAACAAGTTTAACAGAGAAAGTTTAGTACAGTTTTAGAACCCTTTTGCGAGGGATTGTTGGTATTGATGAATAGACGTTTTGACATGAAGTGGGTATAATGTGTATAGCGTTAGAGGAAAGGACGGTGAATGGATATGAGAGCATACGAAGTAGAAATGATCAGAGATGGAAAAGTGAAATATTTCTTCATTCGGAATATGGAAACAATGGAGATAGAACTCCTTCCGACAAGATTTTTAACACATAAGACGCGTGCTCAAGAGTCTCCAAACACCGTAGGAAGTCTGGCGAGATCCATCTGTTACTATATGAACTTCTGCGATGGCAGACAAATGGGATTTACAGATGTCTGCCAGATGGATTATGAAGCACAATTTAATCATTTCACAGATTTCCTGCAATGGCTGAAAGCGGGAAACCATACAAAAAATCTGAAGAAAACGCCAAGAAACAGAACCTGTAACACATATCTAAAAAAATGTGTTCGGGGTTCTTTTTCCATTTTTAGAAATGGCAGAAGATCAATTTGGAACCTTTGCAGGTACTCTCTTATGGCACGATCCATGTTGCGAATAGTGTGGGAGTGAAGCGAAGGTTAAGGTTTCGATCCTTTGCAGGATATTTGAAAGAAGAAGAACGGGAAGTCCGGGCTGCAGAGAAAAATGAGATCGTGACTATTTTAGAAGCGTGTACAAACTGCCGGGATCAACTGCTAATACTGATGGCGTCAGAACTGGGATTTCGGATTGGTGAATTGCTGGGGATTGATTATACAAAAGATATTGATTATGAAAATCATTCCGTTCGTGTCTGCTTCCGAGATGACAATGCTAACGATGCACGTGCAAAGAATGCAGAGGAACGGAAAGGCAGGTTAAGTGCAGACACCTATGATTTCCTGCTATTTTATATTTCGGAATACTGGGACATCCTTCGGCGTCAGAATTACCTGTTTATCAATATTACAGGTGAAACAGAAGGAAAGCCGATGCAGGTGGCAAGCGTATATGATATGTTCCATCGAATGGAAAAAAAACGACAGGAATTAAGATCACGCCTCACATGCTGAGAAGATATTTCGCTAACGCAAGATGGGATTCCGGCTGGCCGCTGGAACTTGTCAGCCAGTCTCTTGGACATCGACATTTAGATACAACGACCAGATATCTGAATTTAATGGATGACAAGCTAAAACAGGCAAGTACGGAATTTTATAACAAGCATTCTGCTTTATATGGAGTGCAGGAATTATTATAAAGAATCGAGGTGATATAAGATGCCAGTGCTTTCCACGCAGGCATGGAGATTATCACAGCAAAGATTGACAGAAGAAGAGCAAATCCAATTACATAAGGAGCTGGAAACCTGTATCGAGGTGGCAGGAACAATCCGGAATAGTGTGGAAAGCTACATGACAGAAAAAGCGATCCGGCACATAGAAGAGTTGGATTATCCCTATCGGCAGGAATATGAGAACTGGTTGAATTCGGAATTGACTCGTGGAACGAAGGTGAAATATCTGACAGGATTTGATTGGATCAAACGCCATGCAATCCGAGAAAAAGCAAATACATTGCTGGGAAGAAACCAGAAGATACTATATGAAAATAAAAATATGGTTTCTTCTATATTATCCAGATCAGGAAATAGCTTCCAGATTTAACAAAAGTACAGATAAAAAAGCATTGATATGGGATTTTCAACAGAAAAGTCCGGAACGGATGAAAAGGCAGATTTTTCAGAGCCTGCAGAAATTGATTACCGATGATTATAGTAACGATTACAGGGTAGAAAAATTAGGACATCTGCGATATTTTTATAACTTTTGTTCTGAAAGAGGGATTGAGGATATTGAATATCTGGAAGCCGAAGAAGAGGTCGCATTTCGGCAATATCTGATAGAACGGAAGGAAAAAGCCAAATCGCATCATTGATTACTGTAGAGAAGTGCTATTTACAGAAGCGAAAGAAACCAATTGGAATGCAAATGTGTGGTATCTTTCCAGATTCTGCTTTGAAAAAGAAAGAGTGAACCAGAGCAATATGGTGCGGACAGTTACTTTTCAAACGGTAAGACATTTGCAGAATAGAAGATTATTTCAAGAATATATGAAGTATGGGATTGGGTTATCTACATTGTCTCTGAGCAGTCTTCGGGAAGAAGCTCATTATATACAGAGTTTTCTGGCTTATTATAATGAAACAGAATTTGAAGATGCCAGAAAACTGACAGGAGAAAACATTGATCGTTTCTTTAAATATATAGGAGAAAAGAAGCTGCATCCCAATACGTTCAACCGCTATGTGAAAGCAGTCGATCATTTTTACCAATATCTGCTGACACGATACCAGGTTAAAAGAATTCCTTTTCATAAAGAATATTACTTAAAGACAGAAATATACAGGCATCATGACCGTTCGGTAGATGAAGTGATTTCTAAGGAAATCTTGAAGAATCTGCAATATTTTCCGGAAGATATCCGGTTGATGTACCTACATCTTTGGGCAGTGGGGATGCGAATCAGTGAAGTTTGTACGATCAAGGCAAAAGAGTATTACAGACAGGACGATGATTACTGGATGCAGATTTATCAGGTGAAAATGAGGAATTACAAACGGATTCCTATACCGGAAGTGTTATACAGGCTGATGCAGGTATATATCAAAAAGAAACGGAGAAAGCCGGAGGATTATGTATTCCAAAATAAAAAGGGCGGTGCATTTTGCAGCTCTACCTTCCGGGAACGGATGAAAAAGTTATGTGAAACATACCAAATAGGAGATGGAACGTATATATTCCAGGCACATGGGTATCGGCATACATTAGCTACCGTATTTTATGATGAGGGAGTTCCGCTTCAAAGTGTAAGGGATTATCTAGGACATGCTTACGAAGAAATGACGCAGCAATACATTGATTATATGCCACGCTGGATTGATGAAGCAAGCAAAGCATATTTTAAGGAAACAGACAATTCGCTGTCTGTTGGATTGAAAGAGAGGTGGAAGCATGGAGGAAGTCATAGACATAAGGACACTACAATGCTACCAGAAAGCAACTGAAGAACAGCGGAAAAAAACTGTACCAGTAAACTATCTTTTGAAATAGGAAAACTGCCAACTTTAAAACTTCAAGAAGAATGGACATTCTATATCAAGCATTGTGGAGAAGTGAAATCTCTGAGCAGCGTCCGCCAGGAAACGGTATATTTTAAACGGGTATGTGAATTTATGAATCACCTGTCGGTAGACAGTATGAAGGTTCAGACGAAAGCAGTATGGGGACAGCAGTTTGAAAGCTGGGTTAGCGCACAAGGATTGAAGGCATACCGAGAATCCAATAAAAATAAAAACTGGAGAGAACGAACACCTATCGTTTTATACTTTCTGCATATGTTGGATTTTATTGATTCAGAAATGTCAGGACAGAGAATTTACTTCAAAGACTTAGCATGTTATCAGGAAGCCAGTGAAGAGGAACGTAAAAAGTGTGGGCGAGAGCCATACTTTGATCTGAGTTTACTGCCAACGCAACAGCTTCGGAAGGAATGGGGTGCCTACATTAAAGAAAGTGCCAGGATTTATACACTGGGAACATCATTCCAGCATCGGGTGTATTACAATCAGATCTGTAGATTTTTAAATAGCAGAATTGTTTGTGTGAAAAGTATGCGGGAGCAGTCAAAAGAGAAATGGGAATATCAGTTCAAACGATGGCTGATGACAGAAGGAATTCAGATAAACAGAAAAAGCCAAAGTGTATATAGTAAGGAAGGCATTGCAAGAAATCCTAATATTTCTTATTTGCTGCGGATGGTGGATTTTACTTGTCCGAATATTTGGGAAGATGAGACAGAAAAAGATATCTGGGAGTTGGAGAAACTTCCCATAGAGATAAAAAACCAATCCGATCAAGAAAGTGAAAACATTGAATTTTACAAATATCCGGCAGCCGGATATGAGGAATGAAATAAAAAAACGGAATTTATTTACTGCTTCAGAAGGAAGCAATCGCTACGGTTACAAAGGGGATTACAGCAGGGAAACGATTAACAGAATATTTACATAAGAAGCATCCCAAAATGCAATCGCTGGGAGAATTAGACAGAGACATCTTTGAGGAATACCTGATCCATCTGAAAACGGACAGAACAAGAACGAAGTCACTGCATGGGGAAATCACAAGATTGCGGGCATTGCTGGAAGCAGTTGGAAAAACTTATAAGTATCCTATTTTGGAAAATCTGATCATTAACAGAGATATTCCACCAACTGCAAGAGCAGAATTCAGAACCTATTCTGATGAGGAATTAAAAAGACTGAATGCAGAAATTGTAAAAAATGAATGAGCAGATAGCCAGGCTAATGATCCTACATCAGATGCTTGGAACACGAATCTCTGACACACTTACACTTCGGACTGATTGCCTTAGAGGGCAACCGGGAGACAGAGTGGTTCATATCCGGCAGATGAAAACGCACCCATATGAAAACCTGTCAGCGAAGAAATAGCAATACTGATTGAGCGATCCATACAATATACAAAGAAAAATTGGGGAAGAGACAGAATACATTTTTGGTGAGTGACTCCGATCCGTCTTTACCGGCACAATATAATAGGATACAGACACAGGTTGTGCAGATGATACGGGAGAAAGATTTACGGGATGATTATGGAAGATTATTCGGTTTCGGAACACATATGTACCGTCATTACTATGGCGTGAAGCTGACAGAAATGCATCTGGATGATTGGACAATCGCAAGACTACTGGGACACAGCAGCGTTCACAATGTAAAATATTATCGTAAAATGAGTAATCAGATCCTGGCGGATGAAACAAGGAAAGTGCGAGAAAAGGTTATCGCAGCTGATTCTGGAAAATTTAGATGGATGGGCGAGGAATATGAACAAGTACGATACGATGTTAGCTGTAAATAAGAAGAGAAATAAGAGAAAAAGTTGACACAGCGAAGAAAGAAATCTATAAAATGTTGGAAAATGGTGAAAAAGTCACTGTAACAAAGCTGATAGAGCAGACAGGTTTATCAAGAGGATTTTTTTCACAAAAACGAAGAAGTGCGAGCTTTGTTAGACCAGGCGGTGGAACAGCAGGCAGGTATGGTGAGTCCAAAGCGTTACATAGGAAATATCGCACAAAAAAGAAAAATTGAATTATTAGAGGAACAGATGAAAAATTGTTAAAAGAAATGGCGGCGTTGCAGGAAGAAAACAACAGGTTAAAAAAGGGCGCTTGGGAAACGAGCTTTGAATACGATTAAAAATTTGTAAAATTTGTAAAGAATGTAAAATAGCAAATTGCTGGATGGCAGACGCAGATCTATGCGTCTGTTGTCCGTTCACATAAATTTTACTTTGATTTAACAAACTGGTGGTAGTCGATTTTACATGATTTTCGTACAATGGTATCACAGCAGTAAAATGTAATGTTGTGAAAAATTGAAGAAAAGATAGAAGGTATGAAAAGCAAAATGAGAAGAAATAATCGATCCCGAAGGGGAAAAATTACCACAAAAAAGGAGTACACAAAATCACGCAATTATACGCCGTACAGCCCAGTGTTTTACAAGGGGGCTTGAGGGCATCCATACCCAAAAGTGGTGGATGAACCGACATCGGCGCTTGACCCGATCTCCACATCAAAGATCGAAGACCTTGCGATGGAGCTGAAAAAATGATTATACGATTGTCATGGTTACGCATAACATGCAGCAGGCAGTGCGTGTGTCTGACAATACGGCGTTTTTCCTTCTCGGAGAAGTTGTGGAATACAACAATACAGAAAAACTGTTTTCAATACCGCAAAATAAAAAGACAGAAGATTACATTACGGGAAGATTTGGTTAATTGAATATGTCGGAAAGAGATAAGAAAAGCAAGTCTGAGAAGGGCTTGCTTTTTGTAGTTCAAAGGAGGCACATTGCAAATTGATTATAAGTTCCGAAATGTATAAAAAAGCATATATAATAGTAGAAAATGCACAAGATACATATATTGCCTGATGATATAATGGGTGCATAATATACCAAAATAATTCTGAAATACCGGAAAAAATATCTACAATTCACAAAAAGAATGGAGGAAAGGAAATGAGGGATTGGAAGCGGTGGACTGCTGTACTTTTGGCAGGCTCTTTAGCGTTTACAGCTGCAGATGATATGAAATTGATTGTTCAGGCATATGAAATGCAGAATGAACAAGGACAGGAATCGTATCAGGCGGAAAGCAAAAGTAAATTGGACGATTTAAAAGAAAAAGCAGTTCTCTTTCAGGAATTTCAGGGCGAAGAACAGAGATTTGACGGAACGCGCGCCGTCGATGTCAGCGATCATGCGGAACAAATACATAAAATAGAGACGGGAAGCGTAGTGTTCAGATTTAAAGCTTCCAAAAAAGCGGACGGCGTTTTACTGGGAGCGAAAGATAAAACGATCGATCTTCCGACAGATCTTAACAGGGGAAGCGACTGTACTTCTTTCTTTATAAGGGCGAATGAAAAGTTTCGTATGGTATATAAACATACTGCGGCGGAACATGTAGGACCGGCTTCATTTTCAGATGGGAATTGGCACACTGTCGTTGTCAGCAGTCAGAATGAGAAGTCGATGCGTCTGACGATCGACGGACAGGAAATGTGGAGTAACACAGACGCAGGGAACAGAGGTCCTTTTTTCAAAGCAGTCGGTTCTGGATCAGGTGACGATCGGAGCGCAGAAAACAAAAGACGGACAGGTTTACAAAGGATTTCAGGGGGAGATTTCTCACGTTATCATTACAAGTGAAACGTTGACGGACGCGGACGCGATCGCGATATCGAAACCGGAAACTTCCGGTGAGATCGCAAGCGGTTCGGCAGTGGGCGAGATGTTTCAAATTCAGTACGGCGATAACTCATGGGTATTTACAGGAGGAGAAGCCGTACAGGGAGGATTTGCCCAGACAAGAGGGGTAAGAAATTATGTAGGACAGTTTGAAGAGTATGTGCGGTGGACGAAAGCAGGAAATGAAAACGGGCGGCAGCGTTATACGATCAACACAGGAAAGGCCGGTCAGACTTTAAAAGACGTCGTTGACAATTATCAGACTTTAGTGGCGGATTACAGCCCGAAAGCGGCGGCTTATCTCGTCGGGAAAGAGGATTATCAGGCAGGAGAAGCAGGAATTGCTTCGTTTCAAGATTCATTGCGTCAATTTATCAACCTGTCATTAGGATTAAAAGAAAACGGAAAAGGATTTGCTGTGATCCAAAAGCCATTTGCAGTTAAAGATGATGCGGTAAATGCAACAATCATGCTGTACTGTAAAGCGGTAGACGAAGTTGTAAAAGAATACGAAGACGAGTCGGAGAAGCTCGATCGGATCGTTGTAGTCGATCATTTTGCACAGACAAATCAGGATGATTTTAAAAAATAATAAATTAAAAGACGGTCAAACGCTGAACGCAGCGGGACATTTTGAGATCGGAAAACAGTTTTCCGCAGCTACGATCAAGACGACGGACAGTTATCCGGGAAACGGAGTGACTCTGAATCTGAAAGAAGAAGAGCAGCCGGACGTATATTTGAACGTTCTTCCGGTTGTGACGGCGGAGAATGCCGGTCTGCATGTACAGATCCCGGAAACAAATGAAACGTCGTGGAGATACGAGTTGAGTATTGGAGATCAAAAAAATAACGGGAAGTGCGGATGGGAATACATTTACGATTACAGGAGCAGAATCGGGAAAAGAGTACCTTTTCAAATGTATTTCATCAGACGGAACGACACAGCTTCAAACTGTGACAGGAAAAACGGAAGCAGGCAATGTCGGAATCGCGTATGGGCAGACGCTGGATGAAAAGCAAAAAGCGCTTTCGGAAAAGCTGAAAGAAAAAGATAAGATGACATGGCTGTTCATGGGAGATTCTATTACACATGCGGCTTTGTGGACAAAAGGTTATGACGGGATCGCTCAGACTTTTGAAAAATATTTGAAAGATGAGATGGGAAGAGCTTCAGATACTGTGATCAATACGGCTGTTTCAGGAGCGACGACAACAAGTACGCTGAATAATATTGAACAGAGATTGGAAAAATATACTCCTGACGTAGTCTCGATCATGCTTGGAACGAATGATGCGGCAACAGGAGGACTTACGGCGGATATATACAAAAAGAATCTTGAGACGATCATAGAGAAGATCAGAAATAAAAATAAAGACGCGGTGATCATTTTAAGAACGCCAACGCCAATGTGGAATACCGGTTCAAGAGAAGCGAATATACCGCAGTATATTGCAAAAATGAAGCAGGTCGCAGACGAGCAGAACCTGATCTATATCGATCAGTATACGGAACTTCAAAAAGCGTTTAACGATTACGGCTGGCTGAAAAAAGATACTGTTTTATTCGGAAATAATCTGCATCCGGGCGCAAACGGACACCTTCTTATGACCAGACACTTTTTAAAAGGATGCGGATTGTGGAAAGAGGACAGCGCGATTGCCAATTTGTTTTATGAGATGCCGATCAATGAGAAAACATCTGAAATCACTCCGGAAGTTATAAAAACGCCGAACCGCATCGGCGTGTCTTTGGAAAAGCTGAAAGAAGACAGCAAGTCTCAGATAGGGGCGGTGCATCTGAAAGCGGTTTCCAAAGCATCAGGGCAGACATATGAGACAGATGCAGAAGCAGGAGAGAAGTTGATTGTTTTAAAAAACCTTCCCGAGAATCAGAAATACGAGGTAGAAGTGTCTGCATGGCTGAAAGACCGGGCGGCAAAAAACAGTATTTCGAAAAACAGGAGATTGAATTAAATAATACGCTTGAGGAAGCATTTGATATTTGTTTGAGTGATGAAAAAGTAGAAAACTTGAATGAAGGAACAACGGTGGGAACATTCACAGTTAATGAGATGGCTCCTGAAGGAAACTATGTTTTCTCTCTTTGCACAGGAGAAGGCGACACTCATAATCCATATTTTGCGATAGAAAACGGAGTGTTGAAAACAGCAAAGAAACTGGAGGAAGGAAAGACATATACGATCCGGCTGAAAGCTAAAAAAATGCAGAGGCTGAAAAAGGAAAAAATATTTAAAATATACGCGGTAGGCAGAGGATTGGTTTTCAGAAAAGAGGATCAGAAGATCGCAGTAGGATCACCGGTAGAATTAAGTACAAAAGATTACGCAGAAAAATTGATGAAGCTGGAAGAAGGTACGATTTTAGTACACTATACATCGACAAGCGATCAGGCAATTCAGTCTTTGTTTAGTGTTTCCAATGCAAAAGCAGGACATGAAAACAGACATTTTCATGTTTATATCAGACCTGAAGGAGTACTTGGCTGCGAAATCAGAAATGAGAGCGCGATGAATTATGGATTTAAAGCGGCAAATGCAGTGAAGGCAGATTATAAAGGAAAACCTGCGGAAAATATAATTGACGCATTCAGGCAGATAAAGTAAAAAAGGAACGTATCAGTTGTTTGCAAACGGAGAGAAAGTGCTGACGGTAGACGCCGCTGCATTGGGAGGATACCGCTTTATTTCTGAAATTACGGGATTAGATACTGTTTCTCTGGGGGCAACAAAAAGGGGAGGAATTAATAAATATACTTTCGGAGGAAATATCCATAAGATCGAAGTGTATGAGACTCCTTTAACAGATGAAGAACTGATCGAGGAAACGAAGAAGACCGCATATCCTGAATTACAGCAGATTTTCCATAAAAATGACGGAACAGGCGCGAACTATTACCGGATTCCGGCGCTTTTGACACTGAAAAGCGGTACAGTGATCAGCGCGGCAGACGCAAGGTTTGGCGGTACGCACGATTCACCGAATAATATTGATATTGCAGTGGCAAGAAGCGAAGATGGAGGAAAGAACTGGAGCAAGCCGGAGCTTCCATTCCACTATGAGGATTATGAAGATAATACATTAGAAATTCCGGTAGGAACGCAGACGAGAGTAAATCAAAGTGCATCATTTATCGATCCGGTTCTTTTGCAGGACGAAGAGACAGAACGTGTATTTTTGATATCGGACGCTATGGCGGCTGGATATGGTTCTCCGCAGGCAGTTACAGGAAGCGGATATAAAGAAATTCAAGGGAAAAAATTACTTGAAACTGCAAAAGGCAGGAGAAACAGATTATAATTATACAGTGAGGGAGAATGGTGTTATCTATAATGATACAACGAATCAGCCGACAGAGTATTCTCTGAACAGTAATTTTGAAATTTTGAAGGATAATGTATTGCAGACAGTCAAACAAAATCGTCAAGATTCGATCCTACGAACGGTTCGGGACAGCTTGTAACAGATGAGACAGACAAAGACGTTCCGATGAACATTATGTATGCAGATGCAGTATTCAAAGCATTGCCTACGACATGGCTGTATATGAAGTACAGTGATGATGACGGAAAAACATGGTCTGATCCGATACTTTTAAACGGAATGGTCAAAGCAGAAGATTCAAGAGTGCTTGTCACAGGTCCGGGAAGAGGCATGCAGATTAAAAACGGAGAATATAAGGGGCGGTTGATCGTACCGGTTTATGATACGGCACAGTCGGGAATTATTTACAGCGACGATCATGGAGCAACATGGAATTATGCAAAAGGACCGTCTACGAAGAAAGCGGCGATGTCAGAATCACAGATCGTAGAAATGCCGGATGGAACGCTTCGTGTTTATGCGAGATCAACAGGTTCTAAGATAGCGGAAGCAGTGAGCCTGGACGGAGGAAAAACATGGACAGAAGCGGCGTATGTACCGGGAATGACCCAGCCGGGATGGGGATCGCAGTTATCCGTGATCCGCTATGGCGGTCTGATAGAAGGAAAGCCGGCGCTGATCATGTCCACTCCTGCCGGTGTGGGAAATTATCGAAGAGACGGAAGAGTCAAGATCGGTTTGATCACAGATACCGGAAAAGAAGGAAGTGAAAAATATAAAATTGATTGGACTTACGATTATTCGGTAGACAGTAAGAATGCAGGGTTTGCATATTCCTGCCTGAGCGAACTTCCGAATCACCAAATCGGTCTGATGTATGAAAAGTATGATTCTTACAATCCGGCAGAATTACATTCACAGGATATTATGAAATATGAAGAACTGTCCTTATCAGAATTAATGGGAAAAGAAGTTGTGGAAATCATACCGCAGACAGAAGGAAAGGGAACTGTTTCCCAAAGAAATACTGTGAAAAAGGGAAGCAAGATTACAATCGAAGCATATCCGGAAGAAGGATATCAATTTGTCCGTTGGGAAGATGAAAAAGGAAACCCGGTAAGCGAACAGGAAAAATATACGTTTGATGCAAAAGAAAGCGCCGCTTTTACGGCTGTATTTGAACAGGAAAAAGAAGAAGTCGATAAGTCTCATCTTAAAGAGGCAATCCGGCATGCAGAAGAACAGATGCAAGATGAAAAATATCAGGATGTAATTCCGGTTGTGCGCGAAGAGTATGAGGAAGCGTATAAAAATGCAAAAGCGATTGATGAGAAGCCGGATGCAACAAGCGAAGAAGTGGAGACAGCGTATAAGACACTGATAGAAGTCGGGAAAAGGCTGACTATGTATAAAGGAGATCTTACAGAACTTCAGGCGGCATATGACTTATATGCAGGCAAAGATTTGAGTATTTATACACAAGACAGTAAAACGGTTCTGGAAGAAGCTTTAAAAGAGGCGGAAAAAGTCTTAAAGCTTGGAGAAAATGCAGTAAAAGAAGATGTGAATGAGGCATTGGAAAAACTGCAAAAAGCGATAGAAGGTCTGGAAAAAATCGGAGCCGAATCCACCGACAGATCCGGAATTCCCGACAGATCCGGATTCCGGTAATACAGATATTGTGAATCCAGATAATTCACTGTCGCCGGACGATACACCGTCAACGAATGGAACACCATCGGCAAGCGATGAAAAGGCTGTTGCGACAGGAGATAAGGAAACGCCGGTCGGATGGACGACCTTAGGATTTGCGGCAATGCTTGCGGCGGCAGGCAGATTCTTAGGCAGAAAGAAAAGGCGGTAAGCCTGACTGACAGAATAAAAACATAATTTTACCTCCCTGCACTTCTGATAATAAAGTCGGAAGTGGAAGGAGGAGAAGATCAAGTATAAGTCTTGACAATTTCTTCGGCAATGGATCGCTTTGGAATACAGCGATCCATTGCCTGTTTTTCTATGTAGCGGTGAGCTTCCGGTTCACTCATAGAAAGTTCACTGATCAAAAATCCATTTCGCTTTGTTGACCAGACGGATTTCCGCCATTTTTTTGCCTCGATGGATAAAGATTTCTTTTCAAGCTGCCTTAAACGCTCGCGGGAACTTTCCATCCAGCTTAACGCCTGAAGGAGGTCGGTTTTGAAGTTGGCTTTGGAAGTGTAAACACTCCATATTCGGCAACCTTGTCATGAATATCAGAGTGAATATCCCGTTTTACTAAAAGCAGAACGGCGATCTGTCTGGAGGAACAAAGGTCGATCGCAAAACGAACGCCGATATCATCAGACAGAGGAGAATTGATAATGACAAAATCTGAAAGACTTTTCTTTTAACATTCGTTTCGCTGCGCTGACACTTGAAGCCGTAAGAACAGGATAATACCGGATTTCAGGAAGAGAGCCGATAAAGGCAGAGGCAAAAGCTGTCTGTCGAAGATACAACAAGAATACTGTATGTACGCTCTTTTGAGACTCATTTTCATGCTCTCCTTTCTTTGGAACTCGTATAAATTACTGTTTGCAATAAATGTTTAAGATCGCGTCAGGTATATATTTCTTGATAAAAGAATCTGTTTGCGGCAAGAAAACAGGCTGTTTTAAAGTCTTTCGGAAGTTGGCCAAAGCGCGCAAGCGTATCTTTATCAGCCCGATACAGATTGATATCGGCAGGAGCGGGGAGCTCTGTTTTATTACGGATTCCGTCGAGGACCGCGTAAATGATCAAGGCAAACGCCAGGTAGGTGTTGGTGGACGGATCAGGAGAACGAAGCTCTACGCGCTGATATTCGCCCAGCGCCGCGGGAACACGGACGAGCTGGGAACGGTTCTCTTTTGACCAAGAGATGTAGAGCGGCGCTTTATTTTGTCCAAAACGTTCATAGGAATTTTCAAGCGGATTCAAAAAAACGAGTCATCTCCGAGATTTTATCCAGAATACCGGCAATTACAGCGTCCATATAATTAAATTCGCGATCGGATTTGACGGAAATGTTAATATGAAAACCATTGCCGGGCTGATCACGAAGGGGTTTTGGGGAAAAATCGGCACAGAGACCGTTTCTTAACGCAACAGCTTTAACTACAGTCTGAAAAGTCAAGGCGTTATCGGCCGCCGTCATAGGGTCGGAGTAGCGAAAATCGATCTCATTTTGTCCCCGGTCCTTGTTCGTGGTGGGAACTTTCGGGATGAATGCCCATTTGTTCAAGAGTCAGACAGATCTCTCGTCTGATATTTTCACCTTTGTCTTCCGGAGCGATATCCATATATCCGGCATGATCATATGGGATCATGGTAGGTTCGCCAAAGTCGTCTGACCGGAAAAGATAGAATTCCTGTTCCGTACCAAAAGAAAATTGCAATCCCTCTTCAGAGGCTGCTTTAATGGCTTTTTCCAGAAGCGCACGGGAATCATACTCAAAAGGCGTGCCGTCTTGATGCGTGATATGACAGAACATCCGAACTACACTGCCTTCTTCCGGTCTCCAGGGAAGAGGCATCAAAGTATCCGGTTCTGGATGAAGAAATAGATCTGAATGAGTCTCATCACCAAATCCATCGATGGCGGACGCGTCAATGGCGATACCGTAAGAAAAGGCTCTTTGAAGCTCATCAGGCATGATGGATATGTTTTTCTGTTTTCCGAAAACGTCGCAGAAAGCCAGACGGATAAACTTAACGTCCTCTTCCTGAACATACTGTATAATTTCTTGCTGGGAATATTTCATAGTCTTCCACCTCTTTCACGTTAATTTGCTACATACATCTGTTTATACGGATTCTTGCTGTTCGGGGTGACAAGAGTAAAAGGAGAGGAGAGAATGGTTTTCAGGTCATAGTGAAAATCGCTGCAATATTCCTTCAGATCATCCATGATTCCCTGCAAGTCTTCAAAAGAAGCAATATCTGCCGTCACCTGCGGAGGAAATTTCAGATTCCTGCAGTCGCCCCGCAGAAACAGCTTTCCGCCGTGCATACCGGTACAGGGGAAAATTGCCGATGATCGGATGATGATCTTCCTGTAATCCTAATACAATCAGAATCCCTCCGGCCTGATATTCCCCCCAGAAAACTGCCGGCGCATCCTCCGATAATCATTATCGGAACTTTCTTTTTATATTCTTTCATATGAATGCCCGCCCGGTAGCCGGCATGGTCGCGAACATAAATTTTACCGCCTCTCATAGCGTATCCGACCGCATCTCCGGCGCTGCCATGAATCAAAATCTTTCCTGCGTTCATCGTATCGCCTACGGCGTCCTGCGCATTTGCGTTTACGGTAATAGAGGCGTTATTTAGGTAGGCGCCGAGAGCATTGCCGGAAATTCCATTGACGGTAATATTCCGGTCAGACATTCCGGCGCCGATAAAGCGCTGTCCGCAGCAGCCTTCGATCACATAATCGTGTTCCGGCTGCCGAAGGACTTCGTTTAAAGTTTTATAATCTAGTGCAGCAGCATCTATCACTTTCATAGTATAACACATCTCCTTGATAAAATGATATTGTTTTTATTCTCCGGCATGGGAAATGCCAAGTATTTCAAGTTCTTTTTCGTTTAGCCCGATTCCGCGGAGCATAAGACGGTTGCCCCGGAGAGCTTCGATGGAGTTAATTCCCATACCTCCCATAAGTTCTTTGATTTCATGTTTCCAGGCAGTCATCAGATTGATAAGCCGACGGCTTCCCGTCTGCGGATCAAGTCTTTCCACAAGTTCAGGATTCTGCGTGGCGATCCCCCAGTTACACTTGCCGCTTTGACACGTGCGGCAGAGATGACACCCAAGAGCCAGAAGCGCGGCTGTTGCAACATAACAGGCGTCCGCTCCAAGGGCTACTGCTTTTACCACATCGGAAGCGCTGCGGATACTGCCGCCTGCTACGAGCGAAACGTGATTTCGGATTCCTTCATCACGAAGCCTCTGATCCACTGCCGCCAGAGCGAGCTCTACAGGGATTCCCACATTGTCGCGTATTCTGGTAGGAGCGGCGCCGGTGCCTCCGCGGAAGCCGTCGATAGCGATAATGTCCGCGCCGCTGCGTGCAATTCCGCTGGCGATGGCTGCGATATTATGGACAGCCGCCACTTTTACGATAATCGGCTTTTTTGTATTCCGTAGCCTCTTTCAGAGAACAGACCAGCTGCCGCAGATCTTCAATAGAATAGATATCATGATGAGGCGCGGGGGAGATGGCGTCAGAGCCTTCAGGGATCATTCTGGTGCGGGACACGTCTCCTACAATTTTAGTTCCCGGAAGATGCCCTCGATTCCCGGTTTGCGCCCTGTCCCATTTTGATCTCAATGCCGGCGCCGGCGTTTAAATATTTTTTCATGAACGCCAAAGCGTCCTGACGCTACCTGTACAATGGTGTTTTCTCCATAGCAATAAAATCTTCATGGAGACCACCTTCTCCTGTATTATATAAAATCCCAAGCTCTTTTGCAGCGAGAGCCAGTGATTTGTGCGCATTATAACTGATAGAGCCATAGCTCATGGCGGAGAACATGACCGGCATAGAGAGTTCCAGCTGCGGGGGAAGCTCACAGTCTAAAGAACCGTCCGCCATCCGATGCACTTGTTCCGGTTTCTTTCCAAGATAAATCCGGGTTTCCATAGGCTCTCTTAGAGGGTCGATGGGAGGGTTGGTTACTTGCGAAGCATTGATTAAGATGCGATCCCAATAAACGGGAAGAGGATTTGGGTTTCCCATGGAAGAGAGCAGGACTCCGCCGCTGTTTGCCTGTTTATAAATTTCTTTCATCATATTTTCCGGCCAGTTGGCATTTTCGCGTAGAGAACAGTCGCTCTTTACGATTTTTAAAGCTCTGGTGGGACAAAAGGAAACACATCTTTGGCAGTTTACACAGTTGCTTTCGTCACATACCATCTGTTTGGTTTCACTATTGTAGGAATGTACGCCATTGGCGCATTGCTGCTGGCAGATACGGCAGGTAATGCAGCGGTTTTCATTTCGGATCACTTCAAACTCAGGGTAGATAAATTCAATGCTCATAATAAAACACCTTCCTTTACTGTTACGATAACCGGTTCTCCGCCGGCGGGAGCCCAGATATTTTCGGCATCCGGTTCCATGGCTCGGATGGCTGTTTCTTCACTGGCAATATAAACCATATCATTTTTTTTCTCCTACGACCATGGAGCGGAGCTTCAGCCGGTCATTGAGCGCCATAAGCCCTCCGTTGAAACCGAAAACAATGGAGAAAGGTCCGGTGATCAGAAGGCTGGGGAACAGAGTTCGTAAGTAAGTGTGCTTTTTCTGATCTGCAAGATCTGTTTTTGCTGCAATGGTGCTCCCAAAAAGGGGGGCGGCAATTACGCTGGCAGCTTCTCCAAGAGTCAGATTCTGCCTGCGGAGCAGATAGTCTAAAATATACGTGATGACTTCCGTATCCGTCTGAAGGGTACACTTATATCCAAACATTTCCATAAAACGGCGGTTGGCATCATAGGAAGAAATTTCACCGTTATGTACAACGGAAGAATCCAGAAGAGCAAAGGGGTGAGCTCCGCCCCACCAGCCCGGAGTATTGGTAGGATAGCGGCCGTGGGCAGTCCAGGAATATCCCTCGTATTCGTCTAATTTATAGAAAATACCGATGTCTTCCGGGTATCCCACTGCTTTGAAAGTTCCCATGTTTTTGCCGCTGGAAAAGACATAAGCTCCCGGCATCTCCGTATTGATCTTCATGACTGTACGTACCACATATTCCTTTTCATCCAGCTGCATAGACGTCAGAAGAGACTTCAAAGGAGCTACAAAGTATCTCCAGATGATAGGCTCATCTGTGATCAGAGGCGTTTTTCTTGTGGGGATAATTTCTGACTGTACGATCTCAAACCGTTCTTTTAAAAACGCCTCGCATCCTTTTCTGGCAGCTCTGCTGTCAAAAAACATATGAAAGGCATAAAAGTCTTTATATTCCGGATAGATTCCATAACCGGCAAATCCGCCGCCAAGACCATTGGATCGGTCATGCATGGGTTTCATAGCATTTGTGATCGTTTCCCCCGGACATTTTATTCCCGTCTCTGGGAAATCATAGCTGCGATGGCACATCCTGAAGGAATCCTTACCTGACCTTCTGTTTTCATTTTCCATTTCATTCCTTTCTTTTTGATCTTATACAATAAAAACAAAGACGCTCATTTTGAAAGCAGAAAAATTCTGATTCCTAAATGAACGCCTTTGCTCATATGCATACTTATACAACGATTAGGAATGTTTGTCAATCATAATTTGATTGAGTTTTTGCAGAACGATGCGCGGATTCCTTTATCTTTCTTATTTCATATGTGTTTCCGTAAGTGGTTTTCGCAGGCTGAACGGTTATAATTGTACTTGTAAAATACAAAAAAAGGAATTGACAAAGAGGTTTGTCCGGTGTTATCATGCAACACGTAAAGGCAAGGGCGTCTTTGAGAACAGAATCTCAGAGACGCTTTTTCCGTTGTTGCAAAGAAACAGATAGAAAAAGGCAAGGGCGTCTTTCATGTGGATAGCAGGAAAGGCATCCTTGTCCTTTTTTCGTGCGAAAGGAGTGTCGTTATGAAGAAGAAAAATGTTTCCAAATATTTTGGCTGTATGGTGTTTGATGACAGGGTTATGAAGGCAAGTTTATCTTCAAAAGTATATCAGTCATTGAGAAAAACCATTGATGAAGGTGAACAATTAGACAGCAGCGTAGCAGACGTTGTGGCAGAAGCTATGAAAGAATGGGCTGTATCGAAAGGCGCAACACATTACACACACTGGTTTCAGCCGCTGACCGGAATCACAGCAGAAAAACATGACAGCTTTATTTCTCCTTCTCCAAACGGAGGCGTTATCATGGAATTTTCGGGTAAGGAACTGATCAAAGGAGAGCCGGATGCCTCTTCCTTCCCTTCCGGAGGTTTAAGAGCTACCTTTGAGGCAAGAGGATATACCACATGGGATCCGACTTCCTATGCGTTTATTAAAGGAAAAACCTTATGTATTCCCACAGCTTTTTGTTCTTATGGAGGAGAAGCGTTGGACAAGAAAACGCCGCTGCTTCGTTCCATGAAGGCATTGAATAAGCAGGCGCTTCGGATTCTCCGTCTGTTCGGCAATGAAAAGGTATCATACGTTATTACTTCTGTAGGACCGGAACAAGAATACTTCCTGATTACAAAAGAAATGTATGATCAAAGAAAAGATCTTCAATTTACAGGACGCACTTTATTTGGAGCAAGACCTCCGAAAGGACAGGAGATGGATGACCATTATTTCGGTGTGATCAAGCCAAGAGTAGAGGCTTACATGGCGGACTTAAATGAGGAACTCTGGAAGCTTGGAATCCTTGCAAAGACACAGCACAATGAAGTGGCTCCGGCACAGCATGAGCTGGCGCCGATCTACACAACGACCAACATTGCTACGGATCACAACCAGCTGACGATGGAAATCATGCAAAAAGTAGCCGCACGGCATGGATTGGTTTGTCTTCTTCATGAGAAACCGTTTGCAGGAGTGAATGGAAGCGGAAAACATAATAACTGGTCCATCTCCACTGATACAGGCGTAAACCTGCTGTCGCCGGGAGAAACACCTTATGAGAATGCGCAGTTTTTACTGTTTCTGTGCGCAGTGATCAAAGCGGTGGATGATTATCAGGATCTGCTGAGGCTGTCTGTTGCAACCGCAGGAAACGATCATCGTCTGGGAGCAAATGAAGCGCCGCCGGCTGTTGTGTCCATGTTTCTGGGCGATGAGCTGAACGGAGTCTTAGAGGCGATTGAAAAAGATATTCCTTATGAAGGAGCGGAAAAAATCACAGATGAAGCTGGGTGTGGATGTCCTTCCGAAATTCAATCGGGATACTACGGACAGAAACCGTACTTCACCTTTTGCTTTCACAGGAAATAAGTTTGAATTCCGTATGTTGGGATCTTCCAACAGTATCGCATGCGCCAACATGATGCTTAACAGCGCAGTGGCGGAAAGCCTGAAGATCTATGCGGACAGACTGGAAAAAGCAGAGAATTTTGAAGAAACCCTTCATGCCATGATCCGCAAGACGATCAAAGATCACAAGAGGATTATTTTCAATGGAAACGGTTATGACGATGCATGGATAAAAGAAGCAACGGAAAAGCGCGGACTGATGAACTATCCGTCAACGCCGGACTGTATGCCGCATCTGCTGGATGAAAAAAATTGTCAGGATGCTTACTTCACATAAAGTATTCTCCAAGGCGGAACTGGAATCAAGATGCGAGATTATGCTGGAAAACTACTGTAAGACGATCGTAATAGAAGCAAATACTATGGTGGATATGGTTAAAAGAGAGATCATTCCGGCTGTGGAAGCCTACGCAATGGAACTGGCAAGGACAGCTTCTGCGAAGAAACGTGTCGATGAGACATTGGCATGCCGTTATGAAAGCGGCCTGATAAAAAAAGCTCTCTACACTTACAGACCAGATGGCAGTCAGGACGGATGCATTGGAAACAGCTCTGATAGAACTTCAGGACGTGAAGGATATTGTGGCGCAGTCTTATCAGATCCGGGATACAGTATTGACCAGAATGCAGGAGTTACGAATTGCCTGTGATGAAGCGGAAACCGTTACAGCAAAAAAATACTGGCCGTTCCCAACCTACGGGGATCTGCTTTTCAGCGTAAAATAGCAAAGATAACAAAAAGGGAGGGGTTATCATGTACAGTTCTGTAAATACAATCTGGGTATTATTTGGCACAGCTCTGGTCTTCTTTATGCAGGCAGGTTTTTCCTTGTGTGAAGCGGGATTTACAAGAGCGAAAAACACCGGAAATATTCTGATGAAAAACCTGATGGATTTCTGCATTGGAACACCGGCATTCTGGCTGGTAGGATTCGGACTGATGTTTGGAAAAGGTTCCGGAATCATTGGCAGCTTTGACCCGCTGATCCGGGGCGAGTACAGCCAGGCGCTTCCTTCAGGCGTTCCTCTGTGGGCGTTTGCGATCTTCCAGACTGTCTTTTGTGCGACATCCGCCACGATTGTGTCAGGAGCAATGGCAGAGAGAACAAAATTCAGCGCTTACTGTATTTATTCTGCAGCGATCTCACTTCTGATCTATCCGGTTTCTGGCCACTGGATCTGGGGAGGAGGATGGCTTTCCCAGATGGGATTCCATGATTTTGCAGGATCTACAGCCGTACATATGGTAGGAGGCATCTGCGCTATGATCGGTGCGAAAATCTTAGGTCCGCGTATTGGAAAATACGATAAAAACGGAAAACCGCAGGCGATTTTAGGGCATAACCTTACATTTGCAGCGCTTGGCGTCTTTATCCTCTGGTTCTGCTGGTTTGGATTTAACGGAGCTTCTACGGTAGGTATGGACAGTGATGCCCTGATAGAAACAGCGGGAAGGGTATTCTTTAATACTAACCTGGCAGCTGCTGTCGCCTGCTGCGCGGCTTTGATTTTCACCTGGATACGTTACAAGAAACCGGATGTCTCTATGACTTACAATGCAGCATTGGCAGGTCTGGTAGGCATTACAGCGGGCTGCGATGCGGTAGATGCGGTCGGCGCGGCGGTCATTGGAGTTGTCTGTGGAATCCTGATTGTACTGGCGATAGAATTTTTTGATAAAATTGCAAAAATAGACGACCCTGTAGGCGCTGTTTCCGTACACTGTGTCTGCGGCGCTGCAGGAACGGTTCTGACCGGTCTGTTTGCCACAGGGGAGACTACAGAGGCAGGACTTTTCTATGGAGGCGGCGCGCACTTTCTGGGAATCCAGGTATTAGGCGTGCTTGCTGTAGCAGCGTATGTTGCGGTGGTTATCACCATTGTATTTTTAGCAATTAAACATACCATCGGGCTGCGTGTAAAACCGGAAGAAGAGCTTGCCGGATTGGATGTTTCGGAACATGGACTGTTTACCGCATATGCCGGATTTTCTATGCTGCCGGACACCATTGCGGAGGATGTGGACACCAATACGGTCTTTGCCATGGGAGATGTGCCGGAAGCTGAAGCTGTACCGGTGAAGACGGTTCCTGCATTTGAAGAAGGAACGCCGAAATTCACGAAGGTGGAAATTGTCTGCAAGGAATCAAAGCTTGAGGCATTAAA
>ENA-OPYU01000153-OPYU01000153.1-human-gut-metagenome-genome-assembly--contig:-NODE-153-length-27155-cov-6.686547_pt1 | contig 27155 bp, 30 predicted proteins | sample MGYA00242637_ERZ504482 | MGnify/ENA primary metagenome ERZ504482 (study PRJEB26092, sample SAMD00036237) | human gut metagenome | host: Homo sapiens | study: EMG produced TPA metagenomics assembly of... | reverse complement strand
ATTTTTGATCAACATACAGCTCCTCCCCCCATTTATGATGTTACTGTTCACACCAATCCCCACCTATCCACGCGCAATCGTCGTGCTTGCGCACTCCAGTACCGCACTTCGTGCTAGATTGCTTATGTATGGGCGGTGACTGGTTCCACCAGATGTTAAATATAGATTCTTTTCCTTACATGCAGGCATGACGGTTCAGAACCTATATTTAACATCTGTGTGAACAGTAACCTTATGATCTAAAATTACATATTTTTGGACTTTTATTGCATAGATTTGCTCTTTTTATATGTGTATAATAACACTAACAAAGAGTCCTGTAAATAAGAAGGAGAATGAACATGGACAAAGTTTTAAAAGTAATTTTGATCGGTGCAGGAAACAGGGGTGAAACATATACCGATATTATGGCTCAGATGAGTGACAAATTCAAAGTTATTGCAGTTGCAGAACCCATCGAGAGCCGTAGAAATAATATCCAGAAAAAACATCAGATAGCCGATGATCTGTGCTTTGAAGATTGGAAGCCATTACTTGATCTTGGAAAGATCGCGGATGTTGCTGTTATTTCAACGATGGACAAACAACATCTGGAACCGACACTGAAAGCAATTTCTTTGCAATATGACATTTTATTGGAAAAACCAGTATCCCCGGACCCGGAGGAATGCAATAAAATTGCAGATTATGCGGAACAAATGGGAAGTAAAGTCATTGTTTGTCACGTACTTCGATATACACCACTTTTTTATTACAATCAAAGAACTGATCAATGACGGAAGACTGGGAGATATTATTTCTGTTAATCATGAAGAATGTGTTGGAAATGTACATCAAAGCCACAGTTTTGTCAGAGGAAATTGGGGGGAACTCTAAAAGATCTTCCTGTATGCTGTTGCAAAAATCCTGCCATGATATGGATATTCTGCAATGGTTAATTGGAAAGAAGTGTAAAAAAGTACAATCTTTTGGCGCCTTATCCTATTTTAAAGAGGAAAATGCTCCAAAAGATGCACCGGACTATTGTATTCAGGGATGTCCGAAAGCAGACACCTGCCCATATAATGCTGTCAGACTTTATCTGGACGATAAGGAAAATGACTGGTTTCGAACAACCTCAACCAGAGAAGCAAATCCCACTGATGAAATGGTGGAAACAGCACTTCGTACAACACAATATGGAAAGTGTGTATTCAAATGTGATAACGATGTTGTAGACCATCAGACTGTCAATATGATTTTTGAAGATGATATCACTGTTACCTTTACTATGAATGCCTTCAACAAAGGCGGCAGATTTATACATATTATGGGAACAAAAGGGGAATTGCACGCAGCAATGGACGGGCTCGGAACTCCTATTACAATATATGAATTCGAAACAAAGCAGACTACAGAAATTCCGATTGTTGCCAAAGATGGCATTACGAATGGGCATGGCGGCGGCGATGATGGCATTGTGTACTCTCTTTATGAGTATCTGACTGGGGAATATCAAGGCTTCTCTGTTTCTGACATCCGAACATCCGTAAATAATCACCTGATCGTGTTTGCAGCCGAGGAATCAAGAGCAAACGGGACCGTTGTAGATTTCGACACTTTTGTAGAGAATCTGCGTTAATTTTCACAAATCTATCAAATCAATGATAATTATATGGAGGAATATATTATGAAAAAACCAGTATTAGTCATTATGGCCGCAGGAATGGGAAGCCGTTATGGAGGATTAAAACAAATTGACCCAATCGATGATCAGGGACATATCATCATGGATTTTTCCATTTTTGATGCCAAAAGAGCAGGATTTGAAAAAGTCGTTTTTATTATCAAAAAAGAAAATGAGAAAGATTTTAAAGAAGTAATCGGAAATCGTATGGCAGACGTCATGGACGTAGAATACGTATTCCAGGACTTGACGAATCTTCCGGAAGGGTTTGAAGTTCCAGACGGAAGAATAAAACCATGGGGAACCGCACATGCCGTTCTCAGCTGTATTGATGTTGTAGATGGTCCTTTTGCTGTGATCAATGCGGATGATTACTATGGAAGAGATGCATTCCAGAAAATTTATCATTTCCTGTCAACACAGAAAGATGATGATAAATACCGTTTTACAATGGTAGGATATCATTTAAAAAATACATTGACAGAAAACGGTCATGTCGCACGGGGCGTTTGTACTGTGGATGAAAATGGATATTTAGTAGAAGTTACCGAACGCACTCATATTGAAAAAAAGGGAGAGCGGGCCGCTTTTACAGAGGATGATGGAGCCTCCTGGACAGAGCTTCCAATGGATGCTGTCGTTTCTATGAATATGTGGGGATTCTCGGAAGGATTTCTTCAGGAAATCAAAGCAGGATTTGCTGCATTTCTGAAAGAAGGTTTAGAACATAATCCATTAAAATGTGAATATTTCCTCCCAACCGTAGTAAGTAATTTATTAAAAGAAAATCGGGCAACCGTGTCTGTGCTTACCTCAAAAGATAAATGGTACGGTGTGACATACAAGGATGATAAACAGGTTGTCGTAAATGCAATTCAGACTATGAAAGACGACGGTATCTATCCGGAAAAAGTCTGGTGCGGGGAAACGGAAGCATTGCTCAATTTCCAGTTCAACGCAATGGTAATGAAGGCAGTACGTTACGGAAGCGGACATATCAACGATACCTTTTTGGTCACATTAAAAGGAGAAGATGGAACCGAAGGCCGTGTAATCTTACAGCGCATGAATAAAACTATTTTTAAAAAGCCCGGAAGAGTTAATGGAAAATATTTTATGGAGTGACATCATTTCTCCGTAAAAAATTCATTGAAACGGCGGGATCTGAACGAGAAACATTAAACGTGATTCCGACCAAAGACGGAAACTCATATTTTGTGGATTCCGAGGGTGAATACTGGAGATGTTATAATTTTATTGAAGGCGCTACAAGTTACGACCAGGTAGAAAGTGAGGAAGACTTTTATCAAAGCGCAGTCTCTTTTGGCAATTTCCAAAGATTACTGGCAGATTATCCGGCAGAAACACTTCACGAAACAATAAAAGGATTCCATGATACAAAAGCCCGCTTTGAAACATTTAAAAAAATGCTGTGAAAGAAGATGTTTGCGGACGTGCACATTCTGTTCAGAATGAAATTCAGTTTGTTCTTGCTCATGAAGATCTCGCAAATGCATTTGGAGATATGCTTGAAAACAAAGAATTGCCACTTCGTGTAACGCATAATGATACAAAATTAAATAACATTATGATCGATAACGAAACCCACAAAGGAATCTGTGTCATCGATCTGGATACCGTTATGCCCGGTCTTGCCATGAATGACTTTGGTGATTCAATCCGTTTTGGTGCAAGCACAGGTGCAGAGGATGAAACTGACCTGGATAAAATCCAGTGTGATATGAACTTATTTGATATTTACGCAAAAGGATTTATTGAAGGCTGTGCCGGAAAATTAACAACAAAAGAAATTGAATTGCTGCCTCTTGGAGCCAAAGTAATGACCTTCGAATGTGGTATGAGATTTTTGACAGATTATCTGCAGGGAGATACTTACTTTAAGATTCACCGTGAGAATCACAACCTGGACAGATGCCGGACACAGTTTAAGCTGGTATCTGACATGGAAGCAAAATGGGATACCATGAATAAAATTATTAAAAAAATATCATTAAGTTGAGAAATAAGGGAGCTGGTCGAAATGAACTGCTCCCTTATCCTTTACTCAATCGCTTTTTCTCCTACACTGTCATGACCATCTTCTGTCCTTCTACCTCTGCCACACGCAGCCGGATTCCATACAGATCTTCGATACTGTCCGGAGTGATCACCTCCTGTGGTGCTCCCTCCACAACGACCTGTCCGTCTTTGAGTCCGACCAGCCTGTCTGAAAAATAAATTGCCTGATTGATATCATGAAGTACCATAACGATGGTGATCTGGTATTCCCGGTTCAGCTTTCTGATCAGCTCCAGTGTCTCAATCTGATATCGGATATCCAGATATGTGGTAGGCTCATCCAGAAACAAGATACGGGTATTCTGCGCCAGTGCCATGGCGATCCACACTCTCTGTCTCTGCCCTCCGGAAAGCTTTTGCACCGCCCTGTCCCGATACTCAGTCAGGTTTGTCACCTCCATCGCCCATTCGACCAGACGCTCATCTTCTTCTGTCTTTGCCTGCATCATCTTTCTGTGAGGTGTCCGCCCGAATGCGATCAGACGCTCCACAGTAATGTCGTCACTTGACGTGTTGTACTGCTGCACGATCGCTACTTTCCTGGCAAATTCCTTCAAGCTCAATTTTAAAACGTTTTTTCCATTGAGAAAAATATTTCCTTTTCTGGAATACTTGTTTTTTGTCATCAGAGAAAACAGTGTCGATTTTCCACATCCATTCGCACCCAGAATCGTTGTGATCTTTCCTTCTTCAATTTTCAAAGATACATCTTTTAGTACCTTCTGCTTTCCGTAGGAAAACGAAAGATTTCGAACTTCCATTGCCGGTTTAGTCTGCATACTTCTTAGACCTCCTCAAAAGAATCATGAAAAACGGACCGCCTGCGACACTCATCAGAATCGATGCTGAAATTTCATAAGGCGCTGCGATGGTCCTCCCTGCAGTATCTGCCAGAAGAAACAAAAAAGCACCCAGCAGCATGGAAAACGGGAGCAGCTTTTTATGCTCGCTTCCTACCAGGATTCTTCCCATATGCGGCACGATCAGACCCAGGAAACTGATACTTCCTGCCACAGCCGCAGAAATTGCCGCAAGCAGCACAGCAACAAGAGAAATCAGGATCCGCATCAGATTTACATTGACGCCGAGACTTCTGGCTGTCTTATCTTCCAGTGACAGAATATCACACATACCGGCAAGCACCACTGCCAGTACAATCCCTGCCAGCACATATGGCGCAAGCATCCGCACATCATCCCATGTCTTCATCGTAATATTTCCGTTGACGATTGCCGCTACCCCGGACATATTTCCACCATTCATGGAGTTGAGTCCGCTGGAAAGACCGGTGAACATTGCATTCACAGCGACTCCGGTCAGAATGACCCGCAAAGGACTTAAGCCGCCTTTCCACGACAGAGTGTACACCAGACAAAATGCCAGCACCCCTCCAAAAAATGCAAACACCGGTGTAAAGAAAAACAGCGTCGGAGCAAATGCTGTGATCAAAATTGCGGCAAAGGTTGCACCGCTGGAAATTCCGATGATTCCCGGATCTGCCAGTGGATTTTTCAGAACCGCCTGAAACAAAACTCCGGAAACTGCCGTGGCAGCTCCTGCCAGTATCGAGATAAAAATCCTCGGGAGACGCAGATCAAAAACGGTGCTTACTTCCTCGCTTCCCTTCCCGATCATCCCCTGCAGGATATCCGGCACCCCAACCTTTAAGCTGCCGATATTCACCGATGCAAAAAAGGAGTACCGTCAATAACAGGATCATAACCGCAAATGCAAGTATTGTTCCTGCTGTTTTTTTATACTTCATCTTTTACTCTCCCTTCTTTGCTTCATCCTGTGTATCCGGATACAAAATCGTCTGCAGTTCCTGTAGTGCCTTCTGATACTCAAACGTTGCGCTCATGCCAAACAATTCATAAGTAAGATAGTACACTTTATCGTTTTTTACCGCATCAAAATGTTTCCAGATATCATTGGTTGCAAAGTCCTCCTGAAACATTTTTGTGACCTGTTCCGGAAGCGCATGTGCAGTACATAAAATCATGTCCGGCTCTTTTGACTTCATATCCTCTGTATTCACTGTCAGAAATTCCTGATCTGTTCCGGCATATACATTTTCTCCGCCTGCCATCTCCACAAGACTTCCCACATAAGAGTTTTCCGTTGCAATGATATAAGATCCCGGCAGTCCCATCAGAATCAATACCTTCGGACTTTCTTTTCCCTGATTTACGGTTTTATATTCTTCATAAAAATCCGTAAATTCTTTCTCAAGCTCCGCGGCTTTTTCTTCTTTTCCGAAAATTTCTCCCAGTTCCTGAATTGACTGATACATTCCCTGCACACTTCTTAAATTCAAAAATGCCCAGTCCGTGTGAATCGCTTCATATTTAGGCTGAAGATCGCTCTGTAGGGAAGATGGACTTAGAATCCAGTCCGGGTTCAGGGATGCGATTACTTCCATGTCCGGGCTCATCGCCGTCCCTATCTCCGGCAGATCTTCATACCGCTCTGGAATCGTGGAAACAGAAGTTGAGCACACTCCCACCAGATCCAGCTCCAGACGATCACAGATCGCTGCAACTGCGGGGGATGTGGCAATCAGCTTGGGTTCCTTTCCAAGTGCCTGCACTTTCTGTTTAGCTGCCTTGATTGCATCTGTCTCCCCGGAAGTACCGGAAGAACACCCGACCAGAAGCAATGCACACACAAGCAAAAATGCTATACTCCTTTTCTTTTTTCTACGCATCATCATCTTCGCCTCCGCCCCAGCGGTACCAGTTTTTTCGGAACAAATACAAGATTCCCGCTGCTGCTCCCATCAGGATCAATCCGGAAATCGTCACTGCCGCAGCTGTTCCGAAAATGGTTCCGGCAGTTGACAGTGATCCCTTTTCCCCACTGCCATCCTCTGTTTGAGCTTCTGTCGAAAGACTCAGTCCTTTTGCATCACTGATTGATGTATCTGATGCAGACGGTGCCGCTGTTTCGGTAATACTGCTTTGCAGATCAGACGAATTTTTTTGTTTCTTCCGACGAGCTCTGCTTTGTTGTCTCTTGGGAAGACGCACTGCCAGACACAGCATTTCCTCCAGCGGCAGACGCAGATGATGCCACAGATGATGCAGATGCATTTGTACTTGCACCGGATGTATTGTTTGCAGTCTCACTGCTGCCGGATGCTGCCGTCACCATAGTTGCTGTCATATCCGTAGTATTTCCCTCGGAATATCCGCTCGGATAAAAATAATAAATGACCTCTCTTCCCATCGGCTCTACATACATGGATGCTCTTACCACACAGTTTTCGCTGGGAACTTGAATACAAATATCCGCAGTCGTTCCGTTTCCGTCACTTCCGCTTCCCGTCTGTCCCACTGCCGGAGCAGACCAGCCGGAATCACCCACATTCTGAACCCAGAAGCTGTGACCGCTTGCATAATCCATCATCCCGAGACGCACCGTCAGATAATACTCTCCGCTATCTGTCACTTCCAGGATTCCGGTGGAGTACACCACGCTCTGCACCATTCCCTGACCGGTAGCATATCCAGCCTCTCCGCCTGCATCCTCAATCTCTCCGGTCACCGGATTGGAATAGCTCGGAGTAACAGAACAGGTATAGACTGTTCCGGATGCAGCCCTTGCAGTTTGTGGCGGAATTACTGTCAGCACAAGTAAAAAGTACGGCTGCCATCAGCATTTTCTGAAGCATTCCATTCTTCTGTTTCTTTCTCATACTCCGTCTCCTGTCGTTTTCTTCCGTTTTCTTCTATATAAAAGACCACAGCACAGCAAAATCCCCACTGCCAGTCCCGCAATACACAGCCACATATATGGCAGCTCATCCCCTGTTTTTACACTGGACGCATTCTTAAGACTGCTGCTTCCATTAAGAGAAGAGCTGGAAAGTCCGCTCTTTAAGGAAGAACTGCCAAGTGTAGAAGATCCCGGCTTCAGTGTGGAACCGCCGTTTAGGGAAGAACCGCCATTCTGATTTGTTCCCCCGTTATTGTTGTTATGATTCTCATCTTCTGTGAAAGACGGATCATCCTCTGTTGTCTTTTTCAATGTACTCCAGTCAAGCTTCACGTACATCTGCTGTGTTCCTGTTCCTGCAGAAATACTTTCCATCAGCGGCACTACCACCTGCAGCGGTACATATCCATCCTTTAATGTTTCCGGGATCAGTGGAAATGTGACCAGATCCGGATAATCCGTACCATATGCATCACTCACCTTGCTGCCATCGCTGTTTTTCTGCACGGAATCAACAGTGACATCAGAAAGTGTTCCCTGTATATTCCCTCTGGCATCTGTGGTATATCCCGTCTGATAGTATCGGAGTGTTCCAAGATATCCCAACTTGTCCCCTACTGTAAGCCCCTGAAAATTCATCGTAAGAAAATATACTCCCTCTTTTACAGTCAGCTTCATAGTATGCACAATCGCTTTATCCGCCATCGATGCTGTCACTTTATCTACCTTTACGACATTTCCCGTGACAGAATATACTCCATCCTCTAAATTCTGAATATCCGGCTGCTCGTTGCCATCATCCGGATCCTGGCTGTCATCACTTTGTTTATAGGAAATCGTAAATGTAGTTGTTCCTGTATAGTTTCCCGCTTTTGCACCGGATACTTCCTCTGCTGCGATCGTAAGTGCTCCCTGAAGGATTTGTTCCCCGCCTGCTGCATTTGCCTCTCTGACCTGATCCGCCGTAATCTGTTGCTTTCCAAAGTTATTGGTAAATTCCAGCGTATTTTCCTGATTATGAAGTACGCCGCTCTCAGGTGCAGATACCTCAATCGTTCCTTTTGCATCTGTTGTTTTTATGCGGACTTCATAATTCTGTACGGTATCTGTCTGTGTACTTAAAGAACCAAGTGCAACAGAAGAAGGTACTACTACCATATACGACGGCTTCTGGTCCTCCTGCACGATATCCGCAGAAATCTTCATACTTTCCGACGATGCGTTCACACTTGCCGGCTGCAGCAGCATCCCTGCTGCCAGGACAAATGCCAGTGCTTTGATCTCTCTCTTTTCCTTGTTTTTCCACTTCATCTATTTCTCCATCTTTCTCATTTCACTGTGGTCATGAGTCATTTTTTCCCTCGTTGAAGATCCGAAAATCCTCAGCCGCCAATGTCTGAGGACTTTTCGAATTCATATTGCTGTTTTAGAAGATTCTACTTATTTGCGGCATATGAAATTGCAAATGTAGTTGTTCCTGTATAATTTCCGGCTGCCGCTGCTTTTACGTTTGCAGCCGTCACACGGATCTCACCTGTCAGCTCTGTTCCTTCTGTATCTGCTGTCACATTCTTTGTACCGAAGCTGTTCGCGAATGCCAGCGCATTTTTATCGCTGTTCAGATTTCCTGTTTCCGGAGCTGTCACAGACAGTGTTCCGTCAAGATCAGATGCTTTCACCAGAACTTTGTAAGCCTGTGTGTTATCCTCTTCTGTACTCAAAGTTCCCATTGCAACAGAAGCAGGAACTGTCACTGTATAAGAAGGCTCTGAAATCTGTTCTTCTACATCTGCGCTGATTTCCATGTTCTGTGTGTTTTCTGAAGGAGTATCCGGCAAAGCTGCTGCTTTTAAATCTGTCACCTGCACAAAGAAGTTCTGTGTAGAATTCATGAAAACATTTACATAAGCAGAAGTCTCTACCTGTGTCTTCAGATTGTCTACTGCACTTCTTGGCAGTTCCAGTGTCAGTGCCTGTGTTGCAAGCTGGTCTCCTGCTTTAATTCCAAATAAAGAAGCATCTGTATCAAATGTCTTCACTGCTTTTGTCGTGATATCAGATTCTGCTTTATACTGTGTTCCGTCAATAGTCATCACAACATCTTTCAGTGTACCGTCTGTTCCCTGATCTGCAAAACTCGGAATCGGATATGCCACATAGAAAGTCAGTTCCGCTGTATCATCTGTCAATTCAATATCTGCTTCATGCGCAAAGATCGGATCGCACATGCTCAGTTTACCGGATCCGTTTCCATTCAGGAAATGAATCGTTCCTGTATAATCTCCGTTGCTCAACTCTGTATCTGCTGCAAATGCGGTACTGCACATGCCAACTGTCATTACTGCTGCCAGGACAACGCCTGATAATTTTTTAAGTCTCATTCTTGCTTTTCCTCCCTGTTCAGGTGTTTATAGATACTAAATTCCGCTGCTGCGGGCTTTTCTATATAAATCCTCTGCCGTCTTCCGGATATACGCGCGCCTTTATCCGGCTCAGAACCGTCGAGAAATTTATAACATGTATTACTGTGCGATCAACGTGCAGTTGACCTCTGCCCCATTGCGGGGTGTGTATTCTTCATCCATGCTGTATGTTTTATACTGCACAGTCAATGGATATTCTCCTGCTTCCAATTCGCGTTCCAGCGTGATATCATATAACGTCTGTCCCGGGCTGATCAGTTTTGATGTGTAGATTGTTTCCTTAGTTTCCGGAAGATAAAAAGAAATCTCAAAATATACGTTATTTTCTTCCGGATTGACAAGCTCTACAGATACGTCTTTCGTTCCTGCTGCGACTATAATCGTCTTATATCCCGGAATCTGAATTCCCGCCTCCACATTTCCTGTGTTTTTTTCACTCTCTTTCTTTGTCTGTGATGTTTCAAATTCCGGTGTGTAGCTGGTTACCTCTTTCGGTCTTGTATACCAGTAAATTCCGACTCCGAAAATCAGAATCACCAGCAGTATCACTCCTGTAATGATCCACTTTTTCTTTTTTTCCATGTCCTTCTCCGTTTCAAGTTAGTTTTCGCTAACTATCATTCTTTTAAAAATGCAACTCTTACGAATTGCATTTTATTAGTTTATTCTAATCATTGTTAGTTATAACATATTCTTTTTATTCCGTCAATACTGTTTATCACTTTTATTCCTGCATCTTCTCTTTATAATGATGCGCATCCTCCAGCATCATATCTTTCACCTTCATCAGACGGATCTGAGTGCTTCGTTCATTCTCATCTAACTTCATGGTAATATATTTAATGTTCTCTTCTGCCTCAGGAATAATCACATGTTCCAACGCGTTGACACGTCGCCTTGTCTTTTCAATCTCTGCTGCCATCAACTGACATGCCTTCTCACATTCTGCCAGCCGGATCATCTCCGGCAGGATATCTGCCAGAGACTTTACTGCTCCATCCAGATCACTGGATGTAAATGCAAATCCATACGAATAAATGTCATTTTCATCCGCGGTTCTCGTTTGATATGCAAATGTCGGAATGTTGACACTCATGATATTCTTTTCCCCGGGTGTCAGTGTGATCCCCTGCTTTGGTGCCATCAATGCAGTATTCAGTGCCGCCTCAGACATCCCCGCTTTGGCAATGACAAAATTTTTATTTGCTGCGAGAATCCCGGCTTCCACTTTTTACGCACTTCCATGTTTTCCCGCACCAGATCCAGATACTGACGCATCAGCTCATCCCGCTTGTCTTTTAAAAGCTTATGTCCGCGGATTGCCGTGACCGCTTTTTTTTTCAGACGGGTCAATTCCATACGGGTAGGATTTACCTGTTTTGATGCCATCGTTTCTCACCTCTCTTTCCGGGCATAACATTTATGCCTGATAATACTGATCCAAAAACTTGTCGTCGATACGCTTCAACTCGGTTCTTGGCAGCATGGAAAGGAGTTTCCATCCGATATTCAACGTCTCTTCAATGCTTCGATCCGTATTGTATCCCTGAGAAACATATTCTTTTTCAAATGCATCTGCAAATTTTGCATACATCAGGTCAATCTCAGTCAGCGCCGCCTCTCCCAGGATCACCATCAGCTCTTTTGCATCTTTTCCGCGTGCATAAGCTGCAAACAACTGATTCATGGTATTGGAATGATCAGCTCTGGTCTTGCCCTCTCCGATTCCTTTGTCTTTCAGACGGGAAAGGGACGGCAGTACATCGATCGGAGGTGTCACGCCTTTTCGGTACAGCTCCCTGCTCAAAATAATCTGTCCTTCTGTAATATATCCGGTCAGGTCAGGGATTGGATGGGTTTTGTCATCCTCCGGCATGGTCAGGATCGGAATCATCGTGATACTTCCCTTTTTGCCGTTCTGACGCCCCGCACGCTCATACATCGTGGCAAGGTCTGTGTACATATATCCCGGATATCCACGTCGTCCCGGCACTTCTTTTCGTGCTGCAGACACTTCACGCAGCGCATCCGCATAGTTGGTGATATCTGTCAGAATGACCAGCACATGCATATCTTTTTCAAATGCCAGATATTCCGCAGCCGTCAGCGCCATTTTCGGCGTTGCGATTCGCTCAATGGCCGGGTCATTTGCCAGGTTTACGAACAGAACCGTTCTGTCAATGGCTCCGGTCTCCTTAAAGCTCTCCACAAAGAAGTTGGACTCTTCGAAAGTAATTCCCATCGCAGCAAATACAACCGCAAACTTTTTCATCCGTTCCCAGTACTTTTGCCTGTCTTGCAATCTGGGCAGCCAGTTTTGCATGGGGCAGTCCGGATGCTGAAAAGATCGGCAGTTTCTGTCCACGTACCAGTGTATTTAATCCATCGATCGCAGAGACTCCGGTCTGGATAAATTCCTCCGGATAGCTTCTCGCGGCAGGATTCATCGGAAGTCCGTTGATATCCATCCGTGCCTGCGGCAGGATCTGAGGTCCATTGTCAATAGGACGACCCAGTCCGTCAAATACACGGCCCAGCATATCCTCAGATACACCAAGCTCCATGCTTCGTCCTAAGAATCTGACCTTACTGTTGGACAGGTTGATTCCTGTGGAGCTTTCAAACAACTGTACCAGTGCATCGCTTCCATCGATCTCCAGCACCTTGCACCGTCTTGTCTCACCGCTTGCAAGCTCGATTTCCCCCAGTTCGTCATAAGTTACATTTTCTTACACCGCGCACCAGCATCAAAGGATCCGGCTGACTTTCCTGTATGGTTCTGTACTCTTTTGGCATTTAGAAGCCCTCCTTCCCCTGTGCAGCAGAAATTTCCGCATCCAGTTCCTGATTTACTTTCTCGTATTCTGTATCCAGATCGTCCTCGTGCACATATTTAAAACGTCCGATCTGCTCTCTGACCGGCATATTGATCAGATCCTGCAAAGATGCACCACCTGAAAGTGCCTCCACTGCCTTCTCATAAAATGCCATGACCAGCTTCATCATCATATGCTGTTTTTTCAGCGAAGTATACGTATCGATCTCATGGAAAGAGTTCTGATGCAGGAAATCTTCACGGATGGATCTGGCCGCCTCCATTTTCAGCCGGTCACCCGGTGAAAGAGCATCCATACCTACCATTTTTACGATCTCCTCCAGCTCTGCCTCTTCCTGCAGAAGTGTCATCATCTTCTGACGGCCTTCCATCCAGTCAGATGCCACATTGGCATTGAACCATGTCTCCATATCATCCAGATACAAAGAATAGCTGTTCAGCCAGTTAATTGCCGGGAAATGCCGTTTGTAAGCCAGTGCGGAATCCAGTCCCCAGAATACTTTCACGATACGAAGCGTTGCCTGAGAAACCGGCTCGGAAATATCTCCACCCGGAGGGGATACCGCACCGATTACAGAAAGCGCACCTTCTCTTCCATCTTTTCCAAGTGAGATCACATGTCCGGCTCTCTCATAGAACTGCGCCAGCCGGCTTCCCAAATATGCCGGATACCCTTCTTCACCCGGCATCTCCTCCAGACGTCCGGACATCTCACGAAGGGCCTCTGCCCAGCGGGATGTAGAATCTGCCATCAATGCCACCGAGTATCCCATATCACGGAAATATTCTGCGATCGTAATCCCGGTGTAAATCGAAGCCTCACGGGCTGCCACCGGCATATCCGATGTATTTGCGATCAGAACCGTTCGCTGCATCAGAGACTGGCCTGTCTTTGGATCCTTCAGCTCCGGAAATTCATTCAGAACATCCGTCATCTCATTTCCACGCTCTCCACATCCGATATACACCACAATATCTGCCTCTGCCCATTTTGCAAGCTGATGCTGAATGACAGTTTTACCGCTTCCGAACGGTCCCGGCACGGCTGCCACACCACCCTTTGCAATCGGGAAGAACGTATCGATCACACGCTGCCCGGTTACAAGCGGCATCTTCGGCGGAAGCTTTCTCTGATACGGACGCCCTTTACGGACCGGCCATTTCTGCATCAGGGTAAGCTCTCTGTCCTCCGTATCAGTGGCAACAACGGCAACCACTTCCTCAACCGTAAATTCTCCTGCTTTGATCTCTTTGACCGTCCCTTTTACTCCATAAGGAACCATGATCTTCTGCTGTACCACAGGCGTCTCCTGGACCGTACCGATCACATCTCCTGCTTCGACTTCATCTCCGACTTTAACAGTCGGAACAAACTCCCATTTCAGATTTCGTTTCAGAGACGGAACTTCCACACCACGCTTCAGACTGTTGCCTGAAATTTTCATGATATCATCCAGCGGTCTCTGGATTCCATCGTAAATGCTGGTAATCAGCCCCGGTCCGAGTTCTACGGACATTGGCACTTCCATGGATTCCACCGGCTCTCCCGGTCCGAGTCCGGATGTCTCCTCATATACCTGAATAGACGCCTCATCTCCGTGCATCTCTATAATTTCACCGATCAGTCTCTGCTTACTTACACGCACGACATCAAACATATTCGCATCGCGCATTCCAGAGGCAATGACCAGCGGTCCTGCTACTTTTTTAATTACGCCTTTACTCATTGCCGAATCTACCTCCCATTATTCCTGTGAGAACAGGATATCCGAACCGACTGCCTGCTCCACGGATTTTTTTCACGCCTTCTACACCTGCTCCTGTATTGCCGGATACACCCGGTATCTGAATGATGGCAGGCATGACCTGTTCTTTATATCGCCCGATCTCTTCCGGCAGTTCTGCCGCCAGAGCCTCTGTAATGTAGATAATCCCGCACTCCAGGGCCAGCTGGCGCAGTTTTTCTTTCCCTTCTTCGGCATCTCTGACAGGGCAGATCGAAAGACCCAGTGTCTGGAAGCCGTAAATGCCGTCATAATCTCCGATTACTGCTATCTTATCCATACATCTCCCTGATCCTTTCCCGAATTGCCTCCTCCGGAAATTGATTCTGTTTTCCGGTCAGAATGATTCGAACTGTCTTGATCTCATTTTCCCGCGCCACAATATATGCCACCAGCGGTCCCACAGAAAATGCCTGATATTTCTGCGGTCTCATGGTTTCGATCATCCGGTTGTCACACCACCGCTCAAATGCGGACGGTGACTCTGCCAATGCTTCTGCCCCACCTGCATAGGCAGTTGTGAGCAGATAATCCCGGATCGCATCCATGCCGTTTGCAGCTGCTTTTGCCAAAAGCTCCACCTGAACTGTATCGCAGGGTGCCAGAGCACGCTTTAAAAACTCCTGGCTTTTTCCTGTTTTCTGAGAACGGACTGCAATCTTGATATCTGCGATTGCTACCGCAGACTCTGCATAATCACGGATGATCGCATCCTCTGCGTTTCTTCCGGCCTCAGAAATCGCTTTCAGCGCTGCCCGATCCACGATCACATCACACAACTGTCCGTCACCGGTATGAAGCAGCACGTCATACGCTTCCTGAGCTGCCTCTGACATTGCCGGCGGAAGACGCCAGAATTCTTTATTCTTTACAATCTCCAGCATCTGCGCCCCGGGAATGGAACAATCATTGTAAAAAACATTCCGATCCTCTGTCCCTGTACATACTGCTTTGATTGCTGCTTTTACATTGTGAAACACTTTTGTGTAGGACATCACATCAAAAACAGACAAATCCGGAGCGATATCCGAGATCACTTCCCAGATTTTCTCCTCTTCCCGCTGCAGCATCTTCACCGGATCGTGTGCATCCGCCGGATCTCCCCATCCCTTCTCGCTCAAAAGCTGAAGGCACTGTGTTTCGTTCTGACACGCCATCAACTGTTCAATGACACTTTGTGTCAACAGAGAACTCTCCAGCGCCCGTATGCGCGCAACCGCGTAGATATATTCCAATTCATTCAAGACGAATCCCTCCTTCTCGCTTTCTTTTGCTGCCTGCAAAAAACGGCTGCGCTCTATACAAATAATATTTTCTGTACAACATCCGACAATTCATCCTGCTTTGTGTGGAACATTGCCCTGATCGTACAATTTTCTTCAATCCCGCCATAAACCAGCACAAATCCGCCGTCCATATCCTTCGGTTCTTTCGAAACCACAAGATGACCGCCTTTTTTCTGTGCCGTCTGTTCAATCACGTCCTCAAATTTCTGCGGCATACGCGCAAGATCCGCAGCAGAAAAATAGATTGTTCCCTCCTGCGGAAGTGCATATGTTTCCAGCAGCTTCTGAAGCATCTCAAAGTATGATTCCGGTTCCAAATGCAGTACCTGCTGATATGCCTTGTTAAGAACCTCCTGTATCACTTCCTGTTTTGCCTGCAGAAGAGCCTGCTTTCTCTGCATTTCACTGGAAGATGCAATGCGCTGTGCATAGTCTTTTGTCTCGTCTTCCGACTTTTTAGCCATGACTGCGCTCTGTTCCTCCATCTGCTCTCTTGCTTCTCTTAAAATCTCTTCCGCCTTTGTCCTGGCTTTCGAGATCTGTTCTTCCGCTGAGTGATTCGCTTCGTCCAGAATCTGACGTTTCATATTCTCTAATCCACTCATCCTTCATGCTCTCCTTTTTCGTTCACTTTGGCTCACTCATTTACACCTGAATTCCGCTGACAGCCAGGAAAGAGATCAGAAGTGCAAGGATTGCATAAGTCTCTACCATCGCCGGAAACAGCATTGCTTTACCAAACTGCTCCGGTCTTTTTGCAATGATCCCGATCGATGCTGCGGCTGTCTTTCCCTGCGATCTTCCGGAAATCAGACCTACAATTCCGATCGGAAGGCAGGCTGCCAAAATCAGAAGTCCGGTTGTCACATCCACCTCTGCAAGTCCTCCGCCAAGAATTCCGATTTTAGACAATGTGATAAATCCAATCAGAAGACCATAGAGTCCCTGTGTACCAGGAAGAAGCTGTAAGATCAATACTTTCGCGAATTTACCTGGATCCTCTGTTACAACACCTGCTGCCGCCTGACCTGCGATTCCAACTCCGATCGCAGAGCCTGCACCTGCGAGAAGTACTGCGATTGCCGCACCACAAAGTGCATACACGATTCCTAAATTTTCCATAATGCTCATAACTAAGATTCCTCCTTAACATCTACATATTTTGTATCCGGGGTGAACGGATGAAATGCTCTTCCGCCTCCCTCGTAAAATTTTCCGAAAAACTCCACAAACTGCAGACGATTCGTGTGTACATATGCTCCCAGCAGATTGATTGCCAGATTCAGCGTATGCCCGATTACAAAAATAACGAGAAACAAAATCACGCCTGCAATATTGTTTGGCAGCATGCTGCCCATCTGATTGATCACCGATGCGATTACTCCTGTTGCCAGTCCCAGCGCCAGCAGACGGGAATAGGACAGCACATCACTGAGCCATCCGGTAATGTTGTACAGATCATAAGCACCAAGCGCAAGACGCAGCGCCGGATTCTTCTTGTCCCTGCCGGACATCAGCAAAATTCCCACCGCACCCGCGATCGCCAGTCCCTTTGCCACCAGGTTCACTGCATCCGGAAATACAATCTGTATCTGCGAGATCGATGAAAAAATCTCACTCGGAAGCAGCATCAGGATCAGCCCGATCAAAAGCATAAACCAAAGTACCACATCACAGAAGAAATCCATGATCTTCTTCTCTTTCAGGCACATATATCCTTTGATGCCAAGTCCCACAAACAAATGGATCATACCAAACAGCATCGAATACATCAAAAGCTTCATCGGGTCATTCAATGGAATGAACCAAAGAGCCGGCACCGTTATCGTTGTTCCGAAAAACTTCTGGGATACAATATCTACAATATTCCCAAAATATCCGCCAAACAGAATTCCCCAGATCAGTGTGGAAATTCCGCAGTACATAAACATCTTGATCGATTGATACATTCCCCGGCTCATCCGCGGGAATTTTTTTAATAATACGAAACACGCCACTGCAATGATGGCGCCATACGCCGCATCAGAAAGCATCATTCCGAAGAAAAATACATAAAAGAATGACATAATCGTCGTCGGGTCAAATTCTCCTCTCTTCGGAAGTCCATAGGACTCCACAATTCCTTCCATACTTGCGGAAAATGAATTGTTGCTTAAAAGCGTTGGCGATTCTTCATCCTCTTTGATTTCTTCAATATCAATGACGCACGTAAACTCCTTCGTCAGACTCTCTTCAATGCGTCCTGTATCTTTTGCCGGAGCATATCCTGTAATGAAAAATGCCCGTTCTGACTGCGGCAGCTTTCCGAGCACTTCGTATTTTTCTGCCCGCACCCTGTAATCATCTGCAAGAATCCGGATATTTTTACGCTCACCGGCAAATGACCGTACCTCTTTTTCAATTTCCAGAATGCGCTCTTTGCACTCCCGACATGTTTGTTCCAGCTCCGCCTTCACTGCCGCAGGCTCTTTGTCCCATATCTGGGACGGTCTTGCAAATCCACGGCTTCTCAATACTTCTTCCAGCTTTTCTGCATCCTGTGTAAGACAAACAACCGCCAGATACACGGTATCCTTATCCGAATAGATAACGGACACATCCACACCATCCACTTCCGGTGCATCCTGTGCGAGCATCTGATAGATCTCTTCCAGCGTGGCAAGCGGCATGGTTCCGATCAGCATCACTGTATGTGCCGTACCGCCATAATTCATCGGTACATGAAGATCCATCCACGGAGTCAGACTTTCCATACTGTTCTCCAGCTTTAGGATACCGGCTTTTTGTTCTGCCTTTTCTTTATCCAGCGCAAGGATCCTCTTGACTGTACATAAAAGTTGTTCCTTCTGATCCACCACTTTTTCATAATCACCCGCTTCGATCAGCGCCTTCCCTTCCAGTGCAGAAAACATCGACTTCTTCTCCGGCGCATACCGATCCAGAATTTCCAGTGCCTGATCTGAAAGTGAAGCGCTCTTTTCTAATTCCATTCGCTCCTGTCTCGTATCCATCGTTGTAAAATCAGGATCCTCCTCCAGAATCTGGCTGATCTCCATCACCTTCATCCTCTGAAGCTTTTCCAGAACTGCTTTTCGATCTTTTTTCAGGGCGCAGATACTGATTTTTTGCATCTGCAGTACCGCCATAGTGCACTCCCTCCTTTTTTTAATTTCTTTTCACAACACTAACTGAGAAATCACTGCACTCACTGCCTCCGCTTCTTTCTGGACAGCAAACTCCTTTAACACCTTGATTTCTTTCTCTGTCTGCACACGGGCCTCTTCCTGAAATACCCTGGCTTTTTCTCTGGCATCCTGCATCGCATCCTGTGCAGAAATCCGGTGTGTTTCTTCCTGGGATTTGATCATACGTTCTGCCTCTTGTCTGGCATCTTCCAGAATCTTCTGGCTTTTTTCCCCAGCTTCTTTTACAATCACATCTGCCGCTGCTTCGGTTTCGCGGATTGCTTTGATTGTTTCTTCCACCATCGATTCTTCACCACCTTCCTTTACTTCCCCATTACAATGCAACTATTCTATGCATTGCGCATGAACTTAATGTCATTATACCGCAAAATGTAATAATGTCAAAATATAAATCCATATCATTCTATTTTTCTGTTAATTTCGAAATCTTCATAAAATATGCTGTTTTCTTCTCGTGCTGCAAACTGCACACATCTACATTAGTATTCACAAAAAACAGGACAGGCATTCTCCAAATAAAAAGAATGTCTGTCCTGTTTTTTATCTGTCCATTTCCAGTTCCGGTCCTACATGCTTGTGATTTCGAATGATTGCATCCATCTCTCTTTTACTGCAGGATGGAAGATCTCCTTTGATCGTATTCTTCACTGCTCCTGCCGCATTCCCATACTCCAATGCTTTCTGACAGTCAAAATCATACGCAAGAAGTCCGTATAACGCCCCCGATACATACGCATCTCCGCTTCCAATCCGGTCTACGACTTCAATGTTGCGATATGGCTCCTCTTCGTAATAGCAATCCTCTTTCGCACTGTAGATTACTGAACCGAACGTATGCTTTTTCGGACTGTGTACGATTCTCTGTGTAGAAGCCACCACAGAGATCGGATATTCCTGTGTGAAGCTCTTCATGATACGCTTCGCATCGCCTTCTTTTAAGAATGTCAGCCTTGCGGTCTCTTCTGAGCAGAAAAAGATATCCACATACGGAAGAATCTCTTCAATACATGCTTTCGCCTCCGGTCCTGTCCAGAGATTTCCACGGAAATTCACATCAAACGAAATCAGTGTACCGTTTTCCTTAAATCGTTTGATCATCTCGATGGCAGTACGGCGGATATTTTCACTCAATGCCAGTGTGATCCCGCTTGTGTGGAAACATCTGGTGCTCTGGAACATCTCCTTTGGCAGTTCTTCCAGACTGATCTTGTCAAAAGAAGTGTGTCTTCTGTCATACACCACTCCCGGCTTTCTCGGATAAGCACCATTCTCATAGTAGTAAATCCCGAGACGGGCATCCTGACTGTCATCATATACCAGAAAATCATCGCTTACTCCGCAGAAACGTACCTTATCTTTTGCATAGATTCCGAGTGCATTGTCCGGCAGCTTGGAGACAACGCCTGTGCGAAGCCCCAGAATCGAAACTCCCGACACGACATTGAGCTCTGCACCGCCAACCTGCTTCTGGAATGTCTCCCCACTGACGATCCTTTCATTATCCGGCGGGGATAATCTCAACAAAATCTCACCTAATGATAATAAATCAAATCTGTTGTTTCCCATCTTGATTCCTCCTGACATTCTTTCCTATCGATTTTAGTTTCATATTGTGAAACTGATTTTTATATTGTGGAACTGTTTATTTGAATTATACTACAACAAGCAAGAGATGTCCAGATTTACATTGAAAAAAATTGATCTTACTGCATCATTGCATATAAGACCATTTTTTCCTGATTTTCTCTATTTCATTCTATTGCTGTTCCCAGCTCAGCTCATGCAGATGTCCTTCCAGATTCATATGCGCAAAATTCTGCTGGCGAAGTGCTTCATACAAAATAATGGCAACTGAATTTCCAAGATTTAAAGACCGGATGTCTCCCACCATGGGAATCCGCACGCAGTCCTCTTTATGGTTCACAAGAATCTCTTCCGGAATGCCGGCGCTCTCTTTTCCAAACATGATATAGCAGTCCGGCTCATACTGTACTTCCGTATAGACTTTCGGAGCCTTTGTTGTCGCCATGTAGATTTTTGCTCCCGGATTCTTCTCCAGAAAATCCTCAAAATTGATGTACGTTCTTACGTCCAGATCTGCCCAGTAATCCATCCCCGCACGCTTTAATGCTTTCTCGTTGAGACGAAATCCCAGCGGCTCGATCAGATGCAGTCTGGTATTCGTAGCAACACAGGTTCTTCCGATATTTCCTGTATTTGCCGGGATCTCCGGCTCATGTAACACGATATTTAACATGATGCTTTATCCTCATTTCTCAGTTTTTCAATAAAGCGCTCCAGTCTTCCCAGCGCCACCTTCAGATCTTCCAGAGAATATGCATAGGAAATACGCAAGAATCCCTCTCCACACTCTCCAAATGCAGTTCCCGGTACGACTGCAACTTTTTCTTCCATCAAAAAGCGGGTTGCAAATTCTTCCGAAGTCATGCCGAATTCACTGATATTCGGGAACACGTAAAAAGCTCCGAACGGCTCAAAACATTCCAGTCCCATTCTTTTGAATTCATGCATCAGGAAACGCCTTCTCTGATTGTAGGATTTTCTCATTTCCTCTACTTCATCTCCGCAGTGGCGCAGTCCCTCGATCGCTGCATACTGACTGTTTGTCGGCGCACACATAATGGCATACTGATGCAGCTTTACCATCTGCTCAATGATCAGCTTTGGTCCGCAGCAATATCCCAGACGCCATCCTGTCATGGCAAAGCCTTTGGAAAATCCGTTGATCACAATCGTTCTCTCCCTCATCCCCGGCAGAGCTGCAATTGAAACGTGATCTCCCTGATAACTTAATTCCGAATAGATCTCATCGGAGAGCACGTACAGGTCATGCTCTTTGATAAACTCTGCCACCGGCTCCAGATCTGCTTTTGTCATGATCGATCCGGTCGGATTGTTCGGAAACGGCATCACCAGAACTTTTGTCTTCGGCGTCACTGCTTTTTTCAGATCCTCCACTGTCAGCTTAAATTCATTTTCGTACTGAAGCGGAATGATCACAGGCACGCCATCTGCCATGATCGTACATGGAAGATATGATACATAACTCGGCTGCGGAATCAGAACCTCATCTCCCGGATCCAGCATACAGCGAAGTGCCACATCAATGGCCTCACTTCCGCCGACTGTCACCATGGTCTCTTGCATCGGATCATAAGATACTCCGATTTTCCGCTCCAGATAGCTGCAGATCTCTTCTCTTAGTTCTTTGAGTCCTGCATTGGATGTATAAAATGTACGTCCCTTTTCCAGAGAAAAAATGCCTTCCTCACGGATTCTCCACGGCGTATCAAAATCCGGTTCTCCAACACCCAGAGAAATCGCATCCTTCATCTCATTTGCCACGTCAAAAAATTTACGGATGCCGGACGGCTGGATCTCTACGATCTTTTTTGATAATGGATTTCTCATTACGGTGTCACCAGCATCCTTTCTGACTCACTTTTTGAAGAAAGGATCGTTCCGTGGTCTTTATATTTCTTCAAAATAAAATGAGTCGCTGTACTGATCACTGAATCCAGAGTAGAAAGTTTTTCTGAAACAAACTGCGACACTTCTTTTAAAGTCTTTCCTTCCAGAGAAACCAGAAGATCATAGCCGCCGGAGATCAGATACACTGCATGTACCTCCGGATAGTTGCAGATGCGCTCTGCAATCTTGTCAAATCCCTGACTTCTCTGCGGTGTCATACGCACTTCGATCAATGCTGTCACAAGCTCCACACCTGCTTTGTCCCAGTCGATCAGCGTGTGATATCCACAGATTACTTTGTCTTTCTCCATCTCTGCAATCTCATTGGCAACTGTCACCTCATCTGTTCCAAGCAGTACTGCCAGTTCTCCAAGATTGGCTCTGCTGTTTTTCTCTATATAGTATAAAATTTCTTTTCGGATCAATTCTCGCTTTTCCATCGTTTTTATTCTCCTTATTCTGATCTTACCTCTTTTTGTGCCTGCTCTTCCCACCAGCGCATCAATTCATCCGGAGCAGGTCTGTCCAGATAACGCACTTCGTCTCCGCTTGTGATTACTTTTGCATGATCTGCCGTTGTAACCCCAAGCACACTGGCTCGTGCCCCACTCTCTTCCAGACACCGCACAAGAGCATTGCCGTCTCTGGTAACCATCAGAACCGTTCCTGCGGAAGTCATCTGATACGGATTCAGGTGATAATATTCACAGACTTCCACACATTCCTGCCGAATTGAAATCCGGGACATTTCAATCTGCATTCCCACATTTGCCGCCTCTGTCAGTTCCCAGAGAGACGCCAGGATTCCACCGCTTCCAATCTGCTGCATTGCAGTCACCAGTGGTTCCCCTTTTGGTGTATTTTCCTGCTTCACACTGCGAAGCGCATGGAAAACCTCCAGTTCTGATTCTATCCCCTGGATCTGACGCATAAATGCCGGAACAAACCGCTTTGAAAGCTCTTCTCTCTTCTCATCGAAAATACGCAGTACGCCTTCTGCTGCGATCGAACCACAAAGTACGATTTCCTGATTCGGCTCCGCCTGAGCAAGCGTACGCAGCTGTCCTTTTTCCACACTTCCTGCCGCAGTCACCGATACCACGGACTGGCTCACTGCAGGACTGGTCTCTGCCTTTGCACATGTTATTGCAATCCCCCAGGATGCACACCGTTCTTCCATACAGCGGAACATCTCTTTTAACCGCGACTCATAAGCATATGTTGGCAGAATCACCTGTACCGAAACACCAATTGCCGAAGCCCCCCTTGTCTCCAGATCCAACACGGCACGCATGATCGCATATACCCCGATATTTTTGGAATTTCCAGAAACTACAGCCGAAGCAAAGACCACATCTTCTGTGTCCCTGATCTGTACCGCAGTACACATCTCTTCCACCGAAAGGTCTGTCAGAATCTCTTTTCTTTTTGTATGCAGTTGTTTCAGTACAGAACGTTTTAAAACTGTCTGTGATACATTTCCAACTTTCATCGTTTCCGTCTCCCTTAACCCTCTATGTTCCTGTTCGCAACAGCCACTTTTCTATACCAGATATGGCAGGATCATCGTCGCGATCATCGCAACGACCAGTACCAGCGCTCCGATCGCAATCACTCTTTTGACTCTTTTATCATTAAAATCCACTGTTTTCACCTCTTTAAATTCTCATACCCAATGGGTATTTTAGGTTACATTTTAAACTCTTTGCAGTATTTTTGCAAGAAGCACTGCTCACATTTTGGACTTCTTGCCGTACAAATCGACCGTCCGAAAGTAATGATCTGAATATTATATAAGATCCAGTGATCTTTTGGCAGTTCTTTCATCAGATCCGTTTCAATCTTTTCCGGATCTTCGTTTTTTGTCAGGCCAAGGCGTCTGGATATCCGTTTTACATGTGTATCTACCACCACACTCGGATCATGATAGATGTTTCCCCGGATCACATTCGCCGTCTTTCGCCCGACACCTGCCAGAGAAGTCAGATCCTCCAGACTCCTGGGCACTTCACCACCGAATCTGTACAGCAGATCTCTGGTACAGGCAATGATATTTTTCGCCTTATTGTGGTAGAATCCGGTCGGCTTGATATCTTGTTCCAGCTCTTTTAAATCCGCATTGGCAAACTTCTCCAGTGTATCATATTTCTGAAACAGATCTGCCGTCACAATATTTACTCTTGCATCCGTACACTGTGCACTCAGCATGGTTGCAATCAGAAGCTGCCACGGTGTCTCATAATTCAGATAACAGACGTACTCCCGTCCATACTGCTCATCCAGAATCGCTAAAATTTCTTTTGTCCGCTTTTTTCATACATGATCAGACGAAGTCTGCCCGCCGCAGGCATGTGTTGGATGCCCGGATGGGTATGCCTCGTCTCCTCCTTCTACCCAAAATACGCTTGCCTGATTCGTCAGAACATTCCGGTTCCGGTAATCAAACACGTAGAGATTTCCATTGATCTGCTCCAGATGCGTCATTTTCCGAAGCTGTCTCTTATCATATCCTTCATAGCCCTTCAAATACCGGCGCTCTTCTGCCTCTTTTTCATAAAATGCAGAAGCTTTTTGCTTATCAACGCTGACTTCACCTGCAAACTCCGGTCTTTTTTTCACATTTTCCCGTAAATAGAGATCCAGTATCAACATCTGCCGATAGTTTTCCACATTCTTTTCTACACATGCTTTGATAAATGCAAATAATACTTCATATCTTGTAATTCGGGAGTGATTTATCATATGCAGTCCGTTTTCTTCATAATAACGGCTCAGATTTTCATACAAAGCAAACGTATCTGTAAACTCTTCCTCTAATAATCGCAGTGTATTGACAAACTGTCCGCTGTTGTAATAGACCTCCACCATCTCTTCCACACCTTTGAGACGGATCACGTCATCATAGGAGAGCCACTTTGTAGAAAGCACTTCAAACGGCGGCCGATCCTGATATAAAAGCTGATAATCTTCCGTCTTTTCATGCATATAGGAACCTTTTAACACCTTCAGGAATCCAAGCTGGAGCTGCTCCGGATGCAATGCATAGACATCACGGAAGGACTGTGCAAAACGCTCATAATCTTCATACGGCAACCCGGCGATCAGGTCGAGATGCTGATGTACGTTTCCTTTTTCCTGCACTCTTTTTACAATCCGCTTTACTTCTTCAAAGTTCATCTTTCTGCGGATTTCCGTGATCGTCTCCGGATTGGTGGACTGGATTCCGATCTCCAGCTGGATCAGCCCCGGACGCATGGACGCGATCAGCTCCATCTCCTCTTCATTTAACAGATCTGCTGCCACCTCAAAATGGAAATTCGTCTTTCCTCTGTCATGCTCTTTTAAGTATGTCCAGATTGCCATGGAATGACTGTGCTTACAATTGAAGGTGCGGTCTACAAACTTCACTTGCGGCACTTCGTGATCAATGAAAAACTGAAGCTCCTTTTTGACCAGTTCCAGATTCCGAAAACGGAGACATTTATCAATCGAGGAGAGACAATAGCTGCAGGAAAACGGACATCCGCGACTGGATTCATAATAAATGATCTTATTCTGAAAATCCTCAATGTGATCATACACAAACGGCACTTTACTCAGATCCATGACCGGGCGCGGCGGGTTCTGCCGGCAGGTTCCATTCTCCCGGTATACGATACCCTTGATCGTATCCAGACTTTCCCTCTCCTGATTCCAATATTCCATCAGTTCCAGAAAGGTCTCTTCACCTTCCCCGCACATGACACCTGTCACCTGTGGATATTGCTCCATCACAGAAACTGCATTGTAAGACACTTCCGGCCCGCCAAGCCAGATCTGCATCTTTGGCAGCACTTTGTGAATCTCTGTGATCAGCTGCTCCACATATAAAATATTCCATAAATAGCAGGACAGACATAGAATATCCGGTTTTTTCCTGTAAATATCAGACAAAATATCATCCATCGTCTGGTTAATGGTATATTCTGCAATCTCTGTCTGCTGTGCATATTTTCCCGCATAGGCGCGCAGACTGTACACCGCCAGATTGGAATGTATATACTTTGCATTGATCGCTGTCAGTAAAACTTTCATAAAAACCTCCATATCCGTTGACATTTGAATCAAAACCATGTAAAATTAAAAACCGTGCAGCCGGGGTGTTAGCGGTACCTTGTACCTGCAATCCGCTATAGCAGGGGTGATATTACGCAGAGGGTGCAGCATTGCATAGCTGCCCTCGGAAAGTGGCGTTGAGATTTGGGTCCTACGCGACGGGAATCTGTGAACCGTGTCAGGTCGGGAACGAAGCAGCACTAAGCAGAACCTCTCGGGTGCCGTAGGGGTGCCTGGGTTGAGTTAACTACCGAGGTAACGTATGGGGTGATGCATTCGAAGCGTAATGCACGAATGATTTTCCGCAAAAACAGGAAGTTTGAGTTATTCAGACTTCTTTTTTTTATCTTTTTGTTTCTGACGCAGTTCCTTAAAAAACTGTTTCATCATCCCACTGCACTGTTCTTCCAGAACTCCCGTTGTCAGTTCCACCTGATGATTGAACTCTTTCATATCCAGAAGATTCAGGATCGAACCCGCGCAGCCCGCCTTGGGATTCATACACCCGACTACCACCCGTTTGATCCGCGCCTGCACGATCGCTCCGGAACACATCTGGCACGGCTCCAGT
>ENA-OPYU01000152-OPYU01000152.1-human-gut-metagenome-genome-assembly--contig:-NODE-152-length-27299-cov-3.430075_pt1 | contig 27299 bp, 31 predicted proteins | sample MGYA00242637_ERZ504482 | MGnify/ENA primary metagenome ERZ504482 (study PRJEB26092, sample SAMD00036237) | human gut metagenome | host: Homo sapiens | study: EMG produced TPA metagenomics assembly of... | reverse complement strand
CTGATCCATCGCAGATCCCCCGCCTAACGCGATCAGTGCATCAACATGATTCTTTTTCGCAAACTCTGCCATTTCGTCACAATCTTCCGCTCTTGGATTCGGCTTCACATTCGTCAGCAAAAAGTTTTCGAATTTTCGCATCATCCAAACTTTTCTTTAGCTTTTTTATAATGCTCGGAAGACGCTAAAAACGGATCTGTAATAACCAACACTTTTCCAAAACCAAGATTCGCACATTCTTGTCCTGTCGTTTCTATTACTCCATACCCTTCTATAATACGTGTAGCATGAAATAAATTATTAACTTCCAACATACTTTTACTCCTTTTCTGTTTCTATACGTATTATTATATGGTATATTGTTACTATATACTCAAGCCTATTTATAAAATTTCCATTTTACGCAGGAAAGGATTGCTATTATGTACGAAAATCTATTAAATCCAAATGAATTTTCCAGTATTTCAGGAGTTTCCAAGCAAACTTTACTTTTTTACGAAAAGAAAAATGTATTTAAACCGATATTTAAAAAATGAAAAAAGGATTCCGATTTTACAGTTTAGAACAACTTGATATTATAGTAACTATACAGGCCTTACAGACAATCGGCTTGTCTCTCAAAGAAATTCAGAATTATATAGAAAACAGAAACGCCGACTTGATCTATGATCTATACAGCAACAGAATGATCCCTCTGAAACAAACAGTCAATAAATACAATCGGACAATAGAGATGATGCACGTAAAACTTGATCTGATAAATAAGGCGAAGTCTGTCTTATTAGATACGATTTATCTCGAATACAGACCCGCCATCCAAATTGTTAAAAGTAAAGAAATCCCCGCAGATGCAAGCGATACACTCCAATATAAAATCTTAGGAGAACATATGGCCTACCGCAAGGAAAAAAGACTACAGCTTAGGACATGCGGTCGCCGGAATCGTAGATATGAAAACAGCGCTGAATCCGAATATCAATAAAACTCAATATAAATATTACTATACAATCCTTCCGTCAGATCACGATGAAAAAGATTATGACATTATTGAAAGCGGAACTTATATCGTAATGTATCATAAAGGTCCGTATAACCAAACTTATCAAGCTTATCCTTTTATGATAGATTATGCCGGAAAGAACCATTTTGAAATCGAATCTATGATCTACGACGAAAGCTTAATAGACGAAACTACGGAGTCAGATCCCGCAAACTACATTACTCAGATATCCATTAAAATAAAAGAAGTAAAGGGGTCAGATTAAGACCCTTTTACTTTCTTCATATGATGAAACAACATAATCCGCTTCGCTTACGTCCTGACCGTTCCCTGAACCGGTAAATGCCGCGACTTCGATCCCTGCCTGTTTCGCGGCGTGAATGCCGACAGACGAATCTTCAAACACAAGACACTCCTGCGGCACAGCGCCTAATAATCCCATCGCCTTTAAATAGCATTCCGGATCAGGCTTTCTCTCGGCACACATATCACCGCAGACGATCACATCAAACAAGTCCGTCATCTGCATCCGATTCAGTCCCATAATAATAAGATGGGTTGCAGTAGAAGATACGAGCGCGGTTTTCACTCCGCTTTGTCTCAGCCCTTGTATCAGCGGAACAATTCCGGGAATCGGAGCAATATTTCCGTTTTCATATGTATTTCCAAGTTCTTTTCGTCTCCGTGTAAGCTGCTCTACTGTCACTTTGCGAGGCGCCCGCGACAGGAATTCTATAAGAAGTTCCTGATCATGCGTACCGATCAACCTCTGCTTGTCTTTTTCCGTCAGCTCAACTCCGAACTCTTTCAGTGCAAGACCGAGATAATGACTGTTGCTTTCTTCCGTATCTGCAATTACACCGTCAAAATCAAATAAAACATATTTTTTCTTCATAACCGCTCCTTTTCCGATCCCCGATTGCTTCTGATCTATTTTCCTTACTTTCCCTATGGAATATCAGGCGAATAAATGACGCGCTTCTTCCTGGATTTTTTTGATCTCTACTTCTGAAAGATCGCAAAAAATTCACTGTTTTCCATAGAACATCCCGAATCCTGAACATAAACCATCTTTGTATCTTTCTGTGTGATCGAATAGAACCAACATTCTTTCGGAACATTATAAACTTTTCCCTTTTCCATAAGTGTCAGTTCTGTTTCAAATTTTCCGTCCTTTCTTTCTGCCGTGATCAGAATCGCTTTTCCGTTTACAAGGATAAACTGTTCATCTGTCGTATGATGAATCTCCAGGTGTTTCAGTCCTTCGATATCATTATCCGGCTTCCAGTTTTTAATGCTTACAAGCCATTTTTTCATTCGTATATACACATTTGATTCCTTCTTCTTTGTTTTCATATACATTCGGTCTCATTTTTTCCTCCGTTATTATACTATATTTTCATTATTTTAACTGGTTGATCTCTCTTTTACAGTTATCTTTTTATAGCTATCCTTTTTATCTTTTCTTTTATCCTTTTGTATCTTACCTTTGGATCTTTACACAGTTGTCTTTCCCAAGATCGGAACTCCGTATCCGAAAGCTCCTTCTAAAGCACATACTTTCGCCGCAAATACCGCGCCTTTTCCCATTGCCGTCTGAAGTCTTTTTGCCATTTCTTCATCTGTTCCCTCAACGATCTTTCCTTCCTTTGACGTTTCAAGAAGCGAACATAAAAATGCTGAGAAATAAGAATCTCCTGCTCCCATTGTATCGATCACATCGTCGGCGTGTACTGCAGGCGCATATAAGATCTTATCATTATAAAGAACGTAAGATCCGTCTTCTCCAATCGTTCCGAGAACAACTTTCACTCCGTAAGACTGTGCTTTTCTCATTTCTTTTTCCCGCTCTTCATCTGTCAAATGCGCGCACGACATAATCGCAACTGTTACATACGGACATATTTCTTTCAAATACTCGTCTGTCCAACGAGTAGAAAAATCATATGCAACCGGAACGCCCGTCTGATATAAAACAGGAAGTTCTTTTTCAATATAAGAATTCAGATTTGTGTAAATAAGATGAAAACCTTTGATATACTCTAAATCTTCTTTTGTAAATCCGAAATCATGCTCTTTTGCGATACCGCCTTTATTTGAACCTAAAAATACTCTGTCAGTTTCTTTCAAAGTTACAAGAGCGAATCCATTTTCACCTTCATAACGACGGCAGTGACTGTCATCAATTCCGATTTCTTTCAACGTATCCTGAACACAAGCTGCCACTTCATCATCTCCGTATTTTCCAAGATACGCAGACTCCATATTGTTCATCTTTACATAAACACATGTATTAACGCACTGTCCGCCCGGATACATCTTTCCTCTTGACAAATATTTATCACATACGTTATCTCCAACTGCAATAATCTTACAATGCTCCATCTTTCCGATTCCTTTCTTTTCTGACATTTTCTGCAACAGATCGCCTAATCGAAACTGTCACCGCTGAATTGTTACTCTTTTTTCATGCCGTATTTTGATTTCTTTGTTTTCCGGCATTTCACGATATCTTTCGCTACTTATAAGGATTGAACTGCTGTATAATCTCTGTCGCACGTTGTCTTCCGCGCCGCATGCACTGCATGATATCTTCTCCCAAGCTGACTCCGTATGTAAAAGCCGCGATATAAGAATCACCTGCTCCTACCGTATTTACTACTTCAACTTTTTCTGCATCCAACTTATAAAACTTCCCGTTCTCATAAGCAAGGCTTCCGTATTCTCCGAGCATGGCAACGACTGTTTTCGCCCCCTTTTTCGTTCGTCTTCACCATGAAATTTCTTATATATTCGTCATCCCGATCATAAGAAAAGAATGCATAATCAAGATACGGAATGATCTCGTCGTTACTTTCCTGTTCCAAACGTTTAGAAAAATCATATACCCATATCTGCCCTTCCTGCCTGATCTCTTTTATATATCTGCCGACTTTCGCCCAACGCTCCGCATAAATAATATCAAACTGTTTTACAAATTCCAGATCATCGTCCTGAAGTTCGATCTCTTCCATCGCATTTCCTTCAAAATGCAGATGCTTTTTATCCCCGTCAACAAGATCCATTTTTGCGGCGGCTGTAGGGCGGTCGGTACGCTTTAGTATCCTCAAAGGAATTTCTCTTTCTTTTAACCTCTCTTCTAAAGCGTCGGCAAACACATCATTTCCGAGAATCGTCATTTCCGTGACATCACCGCCAAGATCTTTATAATTCAATGCAAAATCAATACTGTTTCCCGTCAGATAGTACCGATCTAGTTTATAATAAACGTCAATGCAGTTATCTGCCATCGCAAGTGTCCGTTTCATAATGATCTTAACCCCTTTCCCCGACTACATAAACCATATAACGTCTGTTTTTTATCCCATCGTATTCACAAAAATAAATATCGACTGCGTGTCCGAGTTTTAATGTGCCGTCTAAAACAGGAAATACGCAGTGATTTCCTGTCAGAAGCGATTTCAAATGTCCGGGCGCGTTTCCTCCGATCGTTCCGTAAGTCGGAAGGTAATGATTATGATGATACGGATAATCTTCAGGCGCGATCCGGTCAAGACATTCCATAAGATCTTTTTTCTACACACGGAAGACTTTCGTTTACAGTGATCCCTGTCGTTGTATGCTCTGTAATTACATAGACAATTCCTTTTTCGACTCCGCTTTCTTCCACAACCTTGCGTACGTCATCTGTAATCTTGATCATCTCAAATTCTTTATCCGCACATATCGGAACTTCTTTTCAGTATAAAATCCATCTCTCTCACTCCCTTCCAAGAAACCGCTCTGCATTTTCTGCATATATTTTTTCAAGTGTTTCTTCCGAGAAACCAAGACTGTCCAATCCTCTTTTACTTCTGACCGGGCGAATTCTCGGCGAACCCGAACCAAACATAATCTTATCCGCTATATTGTGTTCTACCCAAAGCGCTCCCATATCTTCGGTAAATACTTTCTTGTAAATCTGATACGGTCCGTCAAAATTCATCAGCGCCGTATTTGTATAGCAATTCTCATATTTCAAAAGCAACGCCGCCGTTTCCTGAACCCACGGCCAGCCGACATGAGAAAGACAGATGTTCACTTCGGGATATTTACTTAAAACCTCCTCAAATTCAATCGGACGGCAATATTTTGCCAGAGAGTTATTTTCCATACTCAATCCTGCCTGAAAAATGATCGGCCTTTTATATTTCTTACATATATCATACAGCACAAATAATCTTTCATCACAGGGATACATATGTAATCTTGCCGTATTGATATAAAGTCCCGCCAGATTTTGGAACTTAAACGCCTTTTCCAGTTCTTCTGCCGCCGATTCCTTTCTCGGATCTGCAGACGCAAACCCGACAAAAAACGTCGGATCACATTGTACGATCTTCTCGATCTCGTCGTTTGATATATCCGGTTCTCCCGTTTCAAACGAACAATCTGACGGAAGCAGAAATACTTTTTCAATTCCTGCCAATGCATATTGCTTTTTCAAAAGTTCGATACTTGACGGCTTCATCAAATGATAGTTCATCTGATCGCATCGCTTTTCAAAGCGCTCTTTATTTTCACAGATTGGTGAGAAAAGCGCCGGACGAATATGTGTGTCTATTACCATTTTTGTCACTTCCTCTTATTTTTCGCTTTTATTTTTCGCTTTATTTGCCGCATTCTTTTATATATCTCTGTTTCTTATTCTTTTGCTTCATTTTGTTTGTTTTTATTTTTTGCTTCAATTTGTTTCTTCTATATTGAAATTGTTTAATTCTATGCATCATATCTTTATTATCAAATACAAGTCTCTGAACATCTTGTAATGTTCTTTGTAATATATATGGTTCTTTTCATTCGGAACAAGTATTTTCCCTTTCGGAAGAGAATCTCTAAGCTCCGTAAAAATCACGAAACCTCCGATCTCCAAGCGCCGCCATTGCAGCATCTCCGTATGCCGAACACTGATATCTTTTAGGAATACATATCTGCCTTCCGATCATATCGCATATAATCTGCATCCATGCCGCATTTTTTGTGCCGCCCCCTGCCGTAATAACGGATTTCGGCGGAAGGTTCATTTCATCAAACAAGATCATATGCTGAAGAGTCGAATATCCGACCGCTTCAAGCGCGGCTCTGTTAATCTGCTTTCTTGTATGTGTTCCTTTTAAACCGAATAGCATTCCCGATGCTTTCGCATCTTGTATCGGGCTGCGCTCTCCATAGATATAAGGAAGTATGATCAGCCCTTCCGATCCGGCTTCTACCTCTGCCGCCTCTCTTGCCATCACTGCGTATGCATTTTCACCGCCCGCTCGTTCCTTCTTCAATTCTTCCTCATAAAACGTATCCCTCACCCATCTCGTCAGCGTTCCCGCCGCATTCGTTCCGTCTCCGATACAAAATGTTCCCGGTATCGTAAATTCCTTTCCACCTTTTAAAGAACCGTTTCCGTTTGCCGACACATAATCATCAACATAACGATCAACACAGTAGTAATAAAACATAGACGAACCATACTGGAAAAATACAGTTCCCGATTCTACCAATCCTACGCTGATCGCTTCTGCAGTGGAATCTCCTGTACCGACGATCACTGGCGTACCTTTTTTCAAACCACTCTCTTTTGCCGCCTCTTCCGTCACTGTCCCTGCAATTTCAAAAGAATACGCGCACTCCGCGATCTGATCCGGCCGACAATATAAGCTACAATTTTCTTTATTTATCGTGCCGTCCCGATTATAAAGCGGACGAAACGATCCTTTTGCCAAAAACTGATCGATCACATACTTTCCGGTTAATTTTGCAGTGAGATATGAACTTCCCGTCAAAAACTTATATGTCTTTTCATACACTTCCGGCTCATGGTTTTTGAGCCACAAAATTTTCGTCGCCGTATCGCCTGTACAGATCGGATGACCGAACATTTTTTTGACGTCATCTCCATAATATTGAGTCAACCACTTAATCTCTTCTTCCGCCCGCGAATCGATCCCGTATAATATTGCAGGACGCAGCGGATTACAGTCTTTATCTACAGGCAGGCAGTCCGTACCAAGAGCGCTCGTCCCGACACATCTGATCTCGTCAGAACGAATGTTACTCTTTTCAAGAAGAAGCCTGCATAATTTACAGAAATCTCCCCACCAGACTTTGTCCGCATCATGTTCAAACCAACCTTCCTGCGGATGATCCATTCCATGAGTTACCGAACAATCTGCAACAGGGATCATATTTTCATCGATCAACATTCCTCTCGACTCATATGTACCGATATCTATTCCCAGATAATATTCTTTCACTGTTTTTCTTATCAAAGATTCTTCTTTATTGATTTTTCCTTACAATCCTTTTCTTATGTCTGCCACAATCTCCATAAATTCTCTTACACGCTCTTTATCTACCCTGCCGTTAAATACGCCGTCTTTTTTAAATGCAGTTCCCATGCAGACGCCGTCACAGTTTCCCAGTTTCTCTCTGACATTTCCGTGATTGCATCCTGTATTACAGAATACCGGAACTTTTCTCGGCTTCGCCACTTCATGCACTCTGGATAGTATCACATCGTCCGGTTCTGCTCCTGCTGCCGCTCCCGACACACATAATCCATCTGCAAAATCGCCGAACATAATGGATTTTGCAACAACCTGAACGTCTCTTTGTACAAGATAAGCATCCGCTTCCGGGTTTACTTTAAAAAGAAGTTTCATATCTTCGATTCCGAGCGCTTTTCTGTGACGGATCGCTTCTCCGCTGTTCGAGACATATACTCCATATTCTCCCATATATGCTCCTGAAAAACAGCTTCTTCCGAATTTTGCTCCTGTTGCAGCTCCGAGATCGATCGTTGCAATCGGGTTTTTTACGACATTAACGCCAAACGGTACGCTGATCTCGTCTTTTAATTTTCCGATGATATACGCCATAGCCGAAACAACCGCGATATCCGCTACCGGCTGGTACGGCAAACTGAATTCGTTTGCAAAAAGGATTCCGTCAACGCCTCCGTCCTGCAGCGCCAGCAAGTCTTTCCTTGCGTGTTCTGTAACTGTTTTCATATCTCCGCAATATCCCGGATCTCCCGGAAGCGCGTCAAGATGCAGCAGCGCTATAATCGGTTTCTCTACTCCAAACATGTCTTGTGTCCACATAACACTTTCCTCCGTATAATATTTGTTTCTATGTTGTATTCTCCTTTATATAACAAGATTTGTAATTTATAATTAATCAAACTCGTTCGTATTTGCTTTCATCCATGCGACAATATCATCGATCGCCTTATCAGGATCGCGATAATATCTTCTGTCGCATATTTCAAACGACACCGTTCCGTCATAACCTCTGTTTTTAATCGAATCATAATATTCTTTCATCGGGAAATCTCCGTCTCCCGGAACAGTATGACCTCTGTCGTTAAAGTGAATATGCTGAAGTTTATCTCCTAGATTATCAAAATAATCATCGATCGTTTCCTTCGCATATGTCATCTGATCCATATCAACCATTCCGACGATTGACGGAGACTCGATCTCTTCCAGCATCTTTGCGATATCTTTGCTTGTGATAAGCACGTTTGTCGTCGTTACTTTTAACTCTTCCAAAAGTAACCTGACGTCTTTCTTTTCGCAATACTGCGCCAGTGTCCACAACGATTCTCTGCAGTATTTCCAACCCTCTTCTCTTGGCTGATCGAAGTATCCGAATCCGGTACTGATCTGCACACACGGACAGTCAAGAAACTGTGCCGTGTCGATTGCTCGCTGATAATACCGAATGCTTGACTCTCTTGTAAGATCATCCTGCGTACAGAAATTAACCGGATACACACAGTTTTCAGGCGTCATCGCCATCACACTTAAATGATGTGCTTCAATCTCCTTTTTCAATTCGATCAATCTTAAAAGCGGATAATCGAACAGATTAAGCTGCGGTGCCGAACAATACAAATCGATGCTGTTAAACGGTGAGCGTTCCACTTTATCAAGAAATTTTTTGATCGGATATCTTAAATAATGATAATTCATAGGCGCGAATTTCATTGCCATATTCCTCCGTTTCAATACTTAAAATTTGAAAAGACTGCCGCCCGTTCCATACGGATACAAGGCTGCAGTCTCTTTTTGCTTTTCAGCTTTCTTTCTATATTGCCGCAGCACATTGTCTTCTGACTTCTTAGAATACAACCGCTCCTATAAGAAGTGCGACTACTACTGATACGACCGTACATACAAGCCCCGGTATCATATAGCTGTGGTTCAATACAAATTTACCGATCTTCGTTGTTCCCGCCGAGTCGAATGCAAGAGCTGCAACACACTGTCCCGAAGCCGGAATAAAATAGTTAGATGAACATGCGATCCAACCTGCCACGATTACGTTTGCCGGAAGTCCTAAAGCGATTCCGATCGGAATCATGATCATTGTTGTCGAAGACTGACTCGTTGTGATCGCACCTACGATAAATACCGCTACAATGAAAATCCACGGATACTTATTTGTCAGCGCCGACATATTGTCTGTAATAAATGACGACTGATCTCCGATAAATGTATTTACAAGCCAGCACAGACCAAACGCCAGAACAACCGCAAACATACCTGTTCTAAATACCGGCTGATCAAGAACTTTGTTGCTGTCCAGTTTTGTAAGAAGGATCATAGCCGCCGCAGCTACGAGCATAAAGATTTCGATTACTGTCGTAAGCGGAAGTTTGCTTCCGTCTGCCAGCGTCGGAACTAAACCGCTGACTGCGCCGAGAAGAACGATTCCCACCATGGCAATGAGGAAGATCGTAACGGAAATTTTTGCTTCTTTGCTGACTTTTTTCTCTTCTTTTACTTTCTTGGAGAAATCCTCGATCAATCCTGCCTCAACACGAGCCTGAAATTCAGGATCATCTGCAAGCTCTTTGCCTTTCTTAATTACTGCGATTGCCGCAATGACTGTTCCGATCAATGTAGCCGGAACACAAACAATAAGTAATGTGAAGATATTTACTTTCGTATAATTTGTTGCCTCTGCCATGAAAGCGAGGATTCCGACTGTTGCCGCTGAAATCGGACACGCTGTGATCGCCTGCTGTGAAGAAACGATCGATGCGGAAATCGGTCTTTCCGGACGAACGCCTGTCTCAATGGCAATTTCGTTGATAACCGGAAGAAGACTGTAAACGATATGACCTGTACCACACATAAATGTAAAGATATATGCTACAACCGGAGCCAGTACCGTAATCATTTTCGGGTTCTTTCTCAGGATTTTCTCCGCTATGCGGACGAGGTAATCCAAACCTCCGCAAGCCTGCATTGTTGCCGTCGCACAAATAACTGCTATCATGATCAAAATTACTGTGATCGGCGGATCAGAAGGAGTAACATGGAGAATAAATGTCATAATAAACATTCCGATTCCTCCTGCCATCGCAAGGAACGTACCTCCCACACGAACTCCGATAAAAATGATCGCCAAAACGATAATCAATTCTATCCAAAACATAAGCTAACCTCCTAAATCACTCTTTAGTTTACCCTCATTTTGAGTTTCCTTTAAGAACTATGCGCATATTCTTTAACTCTACAAACCAATCCAGTGCATTGTATTCTTTTGTATCGTTCTGTATTGTTTTGTATCTGATACAATCAGTATATTTGTTTTGTTGTTTTGTCAATTTATTTTGCAACTTTGTGTATTTTATATGAATATTAATTACATTTTTGTGCATGATGCTGTATTTCTATTATTTTATATTATTTATATGTATTACCTATATTTTTCCAATTTTTTTGCATACCATAAGCATTACTATTCGCCCAATTTAAAAGAAGCCCGCACACTGTGCAGACTCCTTTTATAAAATAAGTTATATCGCTTAATTGGTCATAAATAATTTGTTTTTATATCCGTTTTTAATACTCTACTTTCCACATATAGCGGCGTGTTGCAAGCGGGTGCTCACGTTTTGTCGCAAGAGCATGGTTGTAGATCGGGTATACATTGTTAAACAAAGCATGATTAAAGTAATCGACAACAGATGCGTCGATTGTTGACAGTCCCAGTTCTTTTGCGTCGAGAACTTCAATACGTTTTGCGTATTTCTTAAGGAATGTAAGAGCTCTTTCATCTAATTCTCTCGTTGTTCCTTCTGAAATCTGGATCATAAACGGGCGGTTTGCATCTGTGATCTCAAATGGACCGTGGAAATACTCTCCTGTATGAATGCTGCTTGAATCAAGCCACTGCATTTCCATAAAAATTACAGATACTTTCCATATAAGCAGCTCCGTAAGAAGCGCCGCTTCCCATTGTGTAGATTACCGAATCATTCTTATATTCTTCCTGCAAAAGCTTCCGCTCTTTCTGCTACATGTTTGCGGGCATTTTTAATAATGTTGCTGATCATGCCAAGTCCTTCATAAAACTTTTCATAGTTCTCATAGCCTTCTGTCTGCGCTAACAGTTCAACAGCTACGAGCAGCGCGCACTGTGTTTTTTTGCTCCTGCATAATCGATGTCTCCCGCAAGGTGATCCAAACTTGCATCAAATGTATAACGAATAATGTAATCTCCGAACTCAATGATCTCAGATTCTTCAAGCCATGTAAGGATAATAACTGCGGCGCCTTTTTTCTTTTCCGAGTTTTGCCGCCTGAATCGTCTCAGGTGTATTTCCTTTATGACATGCCAGACATATGATTGAGTTTTCTCCGAAATCCTTCGGTGTACTATGAACAAACTCGTTACTGTTGATCCATGCTGAACGAAGTACCTGCGCCTCTCTTTCCATAAATGTCTTTGCCGGATAAAGCGCTCCCAGAGAACCTCCGCATCCTACGAAATAAATATTTTTTCACTCCGCCTTTTTCTTTTTTGGTTTTCGATAATTTCCCGCAATGATTTTCTTAATATCTGTACTTACATATGACATTGTATTACATCTCCTTCTTGTTGTGTATTTCTTTGTTTCTAACCAGAGTGTAATACAATATAATACTTATTGTCAATATATAATTTATTTTCTATTTATTATATACATTTTTATGCAAATGTATTATAATGTGAACAGTAATACTTTATACGGGAGGTTGTTTATGGAATTAAATAATACGATTGCAACGCCACTATACAAACAATTAGAAGAAAAGCTTCAGCATGAGATCGAGACAGGCGAACGCCCTGCCGGAAGCCGCCTCCCCACAGAAAACGAACTAAGCGAAACTTACCATGTAAGCAGAGTTACTGTTCGGAAAGCGCTTGCCGGATTATCCGAATTAGGATATCTCGACCGCAAATCAGGAAAAGGAACTTTTGTCGCAGAAAAGAAGCTCCACCGCAGTATAACGGAAGTCATCAGCTTTACTGATATGTGCCGTATGATGAACGCCACTGCCGGAGCAAAAACGATCAAAATCGCATTAGAAGAGCCTTCCGAACGTGAAATAAAAGAAATGTCTTTAAAACCCGGAGAGAAAATACTTGTATTGGAAAGAATCAGATATATGGATGATGAGCCGGTAATTATCGAACTCAACAAATTTCCCGAATCATTTTCCTTCCTGTTCGGCGAAGACTTAAACGATACTTCTTTGTTTGAAGTTCTGAAAAAACATAATATTATTTTAGATCACTCACGAAAAACTTTAGATATCATCTTCGCTTCTCCTCAGGAAGCAAAGGCGCTTAATATTAATAAAGGTTATCCGCTTCTTCGGATCAAAAGCACGATCCACGATGTTGAGAACACGATTACAAACTTATGTCAGCAGTTATGTATCGGTGATAAATTTACTTTTATTGTCTGACTTTACATTTGGACATTTAATTATGCTCCCCATTAAACAGTTCTTATCTAAAAATTCTGTTTGATGAGGAGCATTTTTTTAACTTATGTCTGATTTCTATTTACACTTTACACTTGGACTTCCGCATTTGTACACTATGCTTACACTCTATGACTGTACTTACGTTCTGTCCCAACATTTCTTTTTATCTTCTTCCGTAATCGGACGGATCACCTTACATGGATTTCCTACAGCCACGCTGTCCGAAGGAATATCTTTCACGACTACGCTTCCTGCGCCGATCACTACGTTGCTTCCTATCGTTACTCCGGGCATCACCTGTACACCTGCGCCAAACCATACGTTATTTCCTACTTTAATTGGATATGCATATTCCAGACCCCGATTCCTCCTCTCGAAATCAATCGGATGTCCCGATGTATGGAATCCGCAATTCGGAGCAACGAACACATTATCCCCGAAAGAAACTCCGCCTGCATCAAGCACAACCAATCCGTGATTTGCATAAAAGTTTTCACCTGCCGATATACAATATCCGTAATCGCACCAAAAGTCAGGTTCAATGTGAATTTTTCCTCCCGTTTTTCCCAGGATCTTTTTTGATTAACCGACTTCTTTTTTGCCGTCTCTTTTATCGGCAGATGATTATATTCCTGACATAACGCCTTACACTCTATTCTTTCCCTTTCCAATTTCAGAGTCATAATTTGCATCATATAGTTTTTGAGACTGCATTTTTTACTTTTTCCGTCATTACCTTCTTCTCCTTCCCATCGCTGTAAAAATTATAGCTGTTTTTATATTCGATGTCTATCGCCCCTGTGAAAAATAGGGTGAATATTTTTCTCTATATCTCCTCTATGTAAATATTGATCGCAAGATGTATAAACGTATGATATTCCCGCAGATCGACGCCGGTAATCTCTTCAATTTTATTGATTCGATATAAAAACGAATTACGATGGATATGCAGTTATTTAATGGCCTTTCATTTTCACAATGTAATCACTTTAGCATCAATCTCCTTTTGAAAAGTAACATCATGCTCCACGAGAAGCATTGCAGGAGAAAACTGCCTGATCAGCTGCTCGATCTGGATTCTTGAATACACATCGATATAGTTTAACGGTTCATCCCATACATATAAATGCGCCGGTTCACAAAGACTTTTGGCAATCAATACTTTCTTCTTCTGCCCTGCCGAAAAATCTTTCATATCCTTTTCAAACTGCACACGTTCAAAATCCATTTTTCCTCAATATCGCTTTAAACAGACTTTCATCTATTTTATGAACCTTAGCAAACTCGGTCAATGTTCCTTTTAAATGTGACGTATCCTGCGGAACATAAGAAATGACAAGTCCTGATCCACTCGTAACAGTTCCGGTATGTTCGATCGGATATTTTAAAAGCAATTTCAATAAACTGCTTTTTCCGCTTCCGTTTTTTCCTTGAATAAGAATACGCTCACCCCGGCATATCTGAAATGTAACCGCATCACACACTTGATTTCCTTCATAAATAACCGCTACATCAGAAAAAGATACCAGTTTTTCACTATGATACATAAGCGGAGTTATTTTCAACATTTCTGCATATTCTGCATTATTAAGCAGTTTTGATTTTTCTTCGGCTGCTCTTTCTTTTCTTGCCTCGGCATTTTTAGATCTTTTCATCATCTTTGCCGCTTTATGCCCTACATACCCTTTATCCGCCGCGCCTCTCTTTGACGACTCCACCTTATCAGACCATACTTTTGCCTGCCTTGCAGATTCTTTCATCCGACGAATATCTTTCTTCAAACTTTCATTTCTGTTTATCTCAAAATTCTGCCTCTTCTTAAAGTTCTCCATCCAAGAAGAAAAATTTCCGCTTTGTATTTCTATATTTGATCTGTTTAATGACAAAATGTGATCCACACACTCGTCCAGAAGATAACGGTCATGTGAAACAAGGATAAATCCCCTTTTCCTTTTCAGATAATCTGCCATCTGTCTGCGCCCTTCCACATCTAAATGATTTGTAGGTTCATCGATCAACAGAAAATGCTCTTCTTTTAAAAAGAGCGCCGCAAGAAGCGCCTTCGTCTGCTCCCCGTTTGACATTGTTTCAAACGGCCTCCATAACACTTCAGACTCTATTCCAAGGTAGGACAGCTCTCTTATTAATTCCCATTGCCGGGCATTCTGACATACTTGACGCAAAATACCTTCTGTCATCTGCGTTTTATCCGAAACAGGAAATGGAAAATAATCAAACGTAACAGCGCCTGTTATTTTTCCTCTATACTCATACTCTCCAAGAAGAAGTTTCAGCAAAGTTGTTTTTCCTCTTCCGTTTCTTCCTACAAGTCCGAGTTTCCATTCTGTATCAATCTGAAAAACCTCACATTTTTCAAAAACAGGATCAAAATCTTGAAGGATATGAAAACGTAATATTTTCAACACGGATCATCGACATAATAAATTCCTCCTCCGTTTTACAATCTATCTGCCGCACAGAATCACCGGAAGCGGCCGGCAAGATCCCGGACAGGTCCGGACTTTGTCTTGTCGACATCAAAAAGGCATTTTTTGCATACGCGAAAAAAAGCCTCTCATCACCATGTTCAGATACATTGACGCAAAATATCCGTCAATTCATATAACAAATACGGTGGAAGATAATCTAATTTAAGCGTACACAAAAGGAGCTGACTCTTGCAGCAACCAATCACAATTTTGCGTTTTACTTAAAATAAATTATCTGTTAATCATTTTCCCACCTTACGCAATAGCGCCCTCTCTGTTTATTAACTAGAGTTTAAACACAATCATTTACTTTGTCAAGTCACAGATTTCTCAAAGCGCAGACCACTACCGAATAAAAATACTTGTCGGGCCATCCGCACCGCCGATAATCGATACTGCCTGTTCTGTACAGTATTTCGACTAAAACTCCAAACTATCTGCGTTCAAAAGGAAATTTGTAACCACGGATCAACAGCTCGTTATAAACAATGTTCTCCATAATATGAGTAGGCTCCTGCTGTCTGAAATTCAAACGAGCATTTCTCAGCCCCAGATCAGCAAAGTAGTATTTCAGATTTGCACCGATATACTTTCTGCCCTTAATATCGTATCGGCTTGCCTTGGAAATCAAAAAGGCATCTGCTAAATAGTCGATATGATTAGAGATTGTTTTATTGGAATAAATCATCTGGCGCTCACCGGCAAAGGTATTAGCAATCTTTGAGGGATTCATCGGTGCTCCGATTGCAGATGCAAGCACAATGTGCATTCACACACTTTTTATGTAATGCAATTAAATAATCTCACAAACTCCAGCCAGTACAGGTCTGACAATCAATGGATCGCAAGCCCTGCCTGTGTATAATGACATTTCTCGCGAAGCGTCTTAATCACTGCTCCTGTAACATGTTGACTCATCTATTCGTACCTCCTATAGTCACATCATACGCCACAGGAAAATTTTTTCTACTTACGAAAAGTAGAATAATTTTTACGGTTACTAATGTGTAAATCATCCCCGGTACAGACTAAATCTTATACTCCCGGTAATGTTCCCATTGCCAAATCTGCATCTTTATTTTCCGATCTTAAATACTTAAGTCTTCTCCGTTTGATTCGATTACTTTTTTGTACCAATAGAAAGATTTTTTTCTATATCGTTTCAGAGTTCCTTCTCCGGCATCGTTTCTATCTACATAGATAAATCCATAGCGTTTAGACATCTGACCTGAACCGTTTGATACAAGATCTATCGGTCCCCACCACGCATATCCGAATAAATCCACTCCGTTTCTAATCGCCTTTTTCATAGAAATAATATGATCTCTTAAAAATTCCATTCGGTATGTATCATCAACTGTCCCGTCAACTAATTCTTCTTTTACGCCAAGACCATTCTCAGCAATGAAAATCGGAACCTGATATCTGCTATAAAGATCTTCTAATGCCAGGAACAGTCCATCCGGATCTATCGACCAGCCGGATGGCGTTATTTTCAGGTATGGGTTCGTTTTTCCTGTATTGACGATATTATCATCTCCTCTATATGATGTATCGCCTTCTACTTCCTTATCCGATTTATTTGTCTCTTTTTGGACGGATTCCACATAATCCTTCGATGCAATTCGTGAACGATAATAAGTAAAGCTCAAGAAATCCACAGGATATTTTGCAATGAGTTCCATATCCTCATCCGTATATTCAATGTTAATATCATTATCTTTAAAATACTCCCATGCATATCCCGGATACTTTCCACGCACCTGGACATCCGAGAAAAAGTAACCTCTTTGCTTTTCTCTGCATACTACCAGAGAATCCTTTGGATCACAACTCATCGGATATATTGTCTTATATTCAATCACAGATCCCACTTTTGCCTGTGGATCGATTTCATGAATTGCTTTGACAGCCAGAGCACTTGCTACGAATTGATAATGTGACGCCTGATAAACATCCTGAAGTGTATCGTTCAATGGGTCGATTCCTGCAGTCATCCACTCCATTTTATGTATATTGTTTCCGATTTCATTAAATGTTAGCCAATACTTAACTACACCTTTCCACCGCTTTACCATAGCTTTAACAAAACGTACATAAAAATCAATCATCCGGCGATCCTTCCATCCGCCATATTTGTCAGCCAGATTCAGCGGCATTTCGTAATGAGAAATCGTAATCATAATTTCCATTCCGTTTTTCTTCAATTCATAGAACATCTTGTCATAAAAATTCCATTCCCTTTTTTCATTTGGCTGGTCTTCCTCCCCCCTGTAGGAAACAGACCTCGTCCACGCTATACTTGTACGATATACTTTGAATCCCATTTCCCCAAACTCGGCAATATCTTCTTTATAATGATGATGAAAAATCAATACCTTCATGAGTCGGATAAAATTTAGCATTGCGATCCGGATATCCAAATACACCATGTGGCTGAACATCCGCAACCGATGGCAAGTTTTCCATTTTCAAGATATGCTCCCTCATACTGATTTGCCGCAGTAGCCCTCCCCATAAAAAATCTTCCGGAAAACTATCCATAACTTTCTGTCTTTACTGAATTTCTGCATAATCTAAATCTCCTTTTCTTCTTGTTTTATTTTTATTTCCTATACAGAATAGGATGCAACTATTGTTTTCCCCTGATCTGCATAGCCTTCATTTTTTTACAGCTATCTTTTTATCGGCTGAAGGGAACAGTATCATAGTTGTCAGATCTATCCCCTTATTCTTCATGTCATAAGAATCCACTCTTATGATCCGCTCTCCGACATGAACTTTCTGCCCTTGCTTTACAAAACTCCGAAATCCTTTTCCTTTTAATTTCACAGTATCAATTCCTATATGAATTAAAATGTCCATTCCGTCTTCACTTGTAACGGCAAAAGCATGAAGCGTCGGATACAACATAGACACTGTTCCATCACAGGGAGATACGATATAATCATCTGACGGAACAATCGCTACACCGTCTCCCATCATTTTTTTCGCGAACGCTTCGTCTTTTACTTTTTCAATGGGGATAATCTGTCCACTGACAACGGCTGCAATATTTCCTGGTGAAACAGATTTTCTTTTTCCAAATCCTAACATATCACTTTGTTTCCTTTCCGTTAAATAAAACAAATGTAACAATAAATGATACAAGAAACGAAACGATTACACCTGCTATAATTGCAGCAATCGTTTTTTCAAAAATGACAACGCCCAATATACTTGAATATCCCATGCTAAACGCTTTTGCACCCATAAACCCTGCAACTGATCCACCGATAAAACCACCAAGTACAAGTCCGATCATGGGCTTACGAAGTCTCAAATTCACACCATATAAAGCAGGCTCTGAAACTCCTGATACAATCGCACCTATCCCTGCGGACAATGCTGCCATACGCATATCTTTATCTTTTGTTCTGGCAGCTACTGCAAAACATGCGCCGCCTTCTGAAATATTATGCAAAATCCATCCCGGGCGGAATACATTATCACTTCCTACCCTCGTCAGAAGTTCTGTCATCGGTGCAACCATCAACATATTAACTCCCATCATTACCAAAAACGGATGCGTTGCCGCAATAATTCCAGGCGCAAATCCTCCCACATGAGCCTGTATAAATACGATTGCTTTTACAATCCATGATCCAACAACAGCGCCTGCAGGACCAAGTACGAGAACTGTCAACGGATATCCGATCAGGAAAACACATAAAGGTGCAAATACAGACCGCAACATTCCCGGTATGATTTTATAAAATAATTTTTCAAGATAGGCTACCAGTATTGCCGAGAAAATTCCCGGAAGCAACGTACTTCCGTATGTTGTTAAATAAACCGGAAGTTTCATCATTGTCACTGCTTCTCCGGCTTCCATCATAGCGATAAAATTCGGGTATAAAAGCGCCGCTGCCATAGCGATTGAAAAAGCGGGGTTTGCTTTCAATACTTTTGATGTTCCATAAGCTACCAGAATCGGCATAAAATAAAACGGAGCCTGCGACATAAAATCAAACAACTGATATGTAGAACTCTCCGCAGCAGCCGGCGCAAAGTAGCTGACCAGAGAAAGCACAACTCTTAACATTCCGGCTCCGTAAACAACAGTAATAAACGGAGTCATTGCCTGTCCCATAAACAAGATCACTTTGCTGAAATAATATTTAAAGTTCTTCTTTTCACTGCTTTGCACTAAATCTTCATCGAGATTTTCATCAATAGCATCCTCTGTTTCTACAGAATAAATTTTTTACGATATTATCGTAAACATTAAATAAATGCTCTCCCAATATAATCTGATATTGTCCATTCCCATATACTACTCCAAGGACTCCCGGCAGTTTTTTATTTCGCTATCTTCCGCTATATTTCTATCATGCAAATAAAACCTCAATCGCGTCACACAATGCGTAACTGTTTTTACATTTTTTACTCCGCCGATATTGTCCATAATTTTTGCAGATAAATCCTGATAATCAATTTTTGACATAGCACATCCTCCATTCAATTCAATGTAGTTTCATATAATCGTACAACATGTAACATAAGATAAATGCAGTCCCCGTCTGTACATCGGTAATTAAATTTTTCCATAATATAATCTGCGATTTTCTTCACACACTCTATAACATTTTTATATTCTGATTTAATCTGAGTAAAAATGAAATCCATCCCTGCAACTTCCGGTACATTCTGCTTTGACAAAACAGTTTTAAACAAAAATTTTAGATGAATAACAAATCTCGAATAAGCAATGGTATCTTCATGTAAAGAGACATTCAGATAGTCTTCTACAATTTTTACAATATCCGAAACAGCCTTCATGATAATCATCATCTGATGATTCGACTTGTTCTCTGTTGCCGTAATCAAATGAAACGCTATAGCCGTTGCTTCGTCTTTTGGAAAAAGAATCTGAAATCTTTCATTAATCATTTGGACGGCAATTTCACCAATATGATATTCTTCTTTATAAAAACGCTTTACTTCCTCATTCACCAGTTTGGGTACGTGATTTCCCTGCCGGTATTGGATTAATGCAAAGTTAATATGATCCGACAGACTCATTAACAAATTTACATTAAATTTAACGTTCAACTTTTCCTGAGCATAATCAATAATTTTTTGCGAAGTTTCAATAACTTCAAATTGTATTTCCTCAAACAACGTAAGCACACCGCTGTCAACTTTGTCCAACAGCACATATGTCTTCATGATCTCAGATCTGTGAACCGCTTCATTCTTACGTTTACGAAACCCGACTCCTTTCCCTATGGCAACTACTTCCCGACCACGAAAATCTTTCGCTATCACAATATTATTATTAACAATCTTATCCACAATCAAAATTTGCCCTGTATCTTCTTTCACTATCACACCTCCTCCCTAAAACAACAAAAAAGACAAACTCTATAAATGACTGCTCACTCTTACAGTCATATTATAGAATTTGCCTTAATAACCAAGATTAAGTAACAAGCCTATGATTCCCTGTTTCGTATTTATTTTACAAAAAGAATACTACAAATCAATCTTTTCGTCAACACCTTTTTTGTATTTTGAGCACTTTTTTATATATTTTTTTCAACTTCTTTGTGCAAATCTACTATTCCGAAGGAAACGCCGTTTCCGGTGTTCCTCTTTCTTATTTTACTTTGACTACTTCTCGGACATGTTGCCATAACCTCCAAACCAGTTAAGTCACCTATTTTTTTCAGTTACATAGGTTTTAACAACATCATACACCACCCCTCATTAGGTTCATCATCCAACAGATTATTTGCTGCCTGGGGATTTTGCAAAGTTTCTGCTATATATACTATTTTTTCCTCCAAATCCCGGTAAAATAGTAGCAAAATATCTTAACTCATAATTTGTATTAGCCATTTATTTTTCTCCGAAGATTTGCAAACACTTCTTCGTGTGTATATCTTTTGTCATTCTCTGCAGAAAACCTGTCTTCTGATAATTCAAACCATAGAATTGGCTTGTCCCTCTGGTATCAGAAGTATTATAAAAATCAATCGTCTCTTTTCCCAAAAGTGTGAATGCACTTTTCCTTTATTTTGTTATCTCGATTTTATTTCATTTTGTTTTCGTAATCTTGAAGTTCATGAAATATGTCATCTATGAACACCGTATTTTCTTCGATTCTATAGAGCATAAAATATCGATGTCTTAAAAAATTAATTCTATGATAACCTAACGCTCTAAGTCTTTGGTTCTCACATAAAGACAAACTTCCTGCAACATTTTTCAAACAATTTAATGTATCTCCAAAATCGTCAAGAATATTTCCGGCTGCTGGTTCATTTTTCTTTTCAAAGAGAAGATATTGAAGAAATCTATCCAAATCTTCTTCTGCATCTGATGTAACCACAACCTTATAATCCATATTTTCCTCTCAGTTCTGAAACAACCACTTCCGCTGATTTGTGATTTCCCTTTGCTGCTGACTCTCTGGATTTCTCCAGTTTTTCTAAAATCTCCTCTTCCGTCATAGGACTATATGGACTTCGTACGATTCTTTTAATTTCAAATGGAAAACCATTATTTGCTACAGCTTGCGTTAAAAACATCCGAATTGCTGTAGTTGTATCTGTCCCAAGATCTTTAAAAAGCTGATCGGATTTCATTTTTAACTCATCATCGACTCGAATTTGTATTGTACTTGACATATTTCACACCTCCGTTTTTCTTTATTATAATGCCTAATCATTTCTAATTCAATACATTTGTAATGATATGACATTTATATTGGTTTTTATATCATATTTTAGGGGGTAAATAGTAACCCGAGAATCCCACTTTGTAAATGAACGTCCTGTTTTGATTAGATAATTTTGAAAGTCAGCGTAGCTTCGTCTAATACGACATCCCCGGTCAACTTTGCCTTACGATACCTATACGATTGAGGAATTGCGCTGCGATTCCAATAAGGGAATGACGCTGATTCCTGCTTTTGATGTGGTAGTTTCAAGAAATAAGACCGTGATTGACTTAGGTACGCTGACAGATGAATACGAACCAGAAATCACTATCCATACGACTGCTGCCGATAAAGCAACAGGTGAAAAATCAATCGTCGCTGGTAAAAGTGTGACTATTGTTGATACTGTTAATTTAGACGGTCATGAAAAAAGGTACAAATGACTGCCTTCGTGATTTTGGACGGAAGCAGAAACGAGAAGTATCGCTTGAATACTTAATATCCGAAACACCGCTTGAACCGTTCACAACGGATACCTATTTTGAGCAGTACGACCAACCGACCGTCTTTGCTGTAAAAGGGCAAGAGATTGTTGTCGCAAGTAAGCGGTTAGCCGACGCACTATTGAAATTGACCGAACAAAGACGCAATGTTTTGTTCCTGTACTTTTTCTTCGGTTATACCGACGCTCAAATCGGAAAAGAGTATGGGCGAAACAGAAGTACAGCAAATTACTGGAAATTAGCGGCACTAAAACAGCTGCGAAAAGAAATGGAGAGATTAGAACATGAGGAACAAGAAGCTGATACCCTTTGAAGTCATTGAAAAGGCAGTCGCCGGAGAACCGGAAGCGATTGAACTTGTTTTACAACATTACAGTCCACGCATTAAATATCTGTCCAAATATCGAGGATATATTAACGACGATATTCAAGACCGTTTGAAAACACAGCTTATCAAAGCTATTCTGCAATTCCGTTTTGACAGGTAGTGAGTAGCAAAGTCAGAGAAAGAATTAAGAGGGACGGAAAGGAATGGAATGGGTAATTGATTAAATCTGTAATTATTTTATCTTTACTTTATATATCTTTATTTAAATGCCATTAGCATCAATGTCTTTACAGAACCTGATAGTTCTTTCGCAGAAATTGTTCCCAATACCGGACTCTGTATCAGACTTGAATTTATCACATCTGATTTATCAACTTCTTTAATCATCCTGATTGATAATTCTTTTGTAATCCATTCATCCTCATATTGATTATCAAAATAAGTCGGAGGATGATAAATCGCTTTCTCCATATTTCCTAAATATATTTTTAACATAACGACCTCTTATTTAATCTTTGTAAGTCTCCAAATTACATATGCGCCTTTATAAACAAGCAAAACTAATATTCCAAACTATTTGCATTCAAAAGAAAATATTTCATTCCCATAATGACAAATCCCTCATCATTTCTCCAAGGTTTCTTACTTCCATTTACAATGACAACCTTCTTAAAAGAATCCGGGATATTACGCAAAGAATTGAACTCCTGAGTCTGCTTTTCTTCCGAGGTCATGTCGTATGCAACCTGAATATAATATCTTTGACTGCTTTGATTTACTACAAAATCAACCTCCAACTGCTTGCGAACACGCTTACCTTCTTTATTCCTGTCAAATACTTCCACAACACCCACATCAACATTATAGCCACGGATCAACAACTCATTATAAACAATATTCTCCATGATGTGAGTAGGCTCCTGCTGTCTGAAATTCAGTCGGGCATTTCTCAATCCCAGATCAGTAAAGTAATATTTCAAATTAGCGCCAATATGCTTTCTGCCTTTAATATCATAACGGCTAGCCTTAGAAATCAAAAAGGCTTCTGCCAGATAATCTATGTGGTTGGAGATTGTTTTGTTGGTATAGCTCATCTGACGTTCACTGGAAAATGTGTTGGCAATTTTCGTTGGATTAGTAGGTGCGCCAATTGCGGAAGCAAGCACATCAACCAAAATACCGATCTCGTCCACATTCTGAATCTTGTTTCGCTCTATAACGTCCTTCAGATATACATTAGCAAAGATGTTCTTTAGATAGTCTGCTTTCTGTCGTTCGCTCTGAAGACCTACGACCTGCGGCAGTCCACCATAAGTCATGTAATCGTCCCATGCATCGTCATAGTCTCCATTATAAACAGAATAAAACTCTGCAAAAGAGAGGGGATAGATTCTGATTTCATCACCTCTACCACGAAACTCAGTCACAATATCGCTGGAAAGGAACTTTGAGTTACTTCCAGTAACATACACATCTATATTGCTCATACGTAGCAGACTATTCAACACTTCCTCAAATCGTGGCATAAACTGTACTTCATCCAGAAGAAGATAATACTTCTTACTATCCTTCATAGCATCTTTAATGAACTTATAGCACACCTTGGGATCTCTCAATTCTTCATTTTCGATACCGTCCAATGCAATTTCAATAATGTGATCTGTATCAACACCATTTTCCAGTAAGTATCTCTTAAATATGGTAAACAATAAAAATGATTTTCCGCATCTACGAATCCCAGTAATTACCTTTATCATTCCGTTATCTTTTCGCTCTATCAACTGTTGTAAGTAAGCATCTCTTTAATTTCCATTATCTAATTCCTCATTTTTATGCATTTGCACAATTTTTAGTAATGAAATTCTACCACAGAAAAACAGATTTTCAATATCTACTCCTATTTTATGTTCATCGACACGCTTTTATGTAATTCTATTGAATAATTTCCTGCAGAATTTTTCCCACTAAAATTTCACTATTTTCACTATTTTCATTACTTCATTGCCTTCGCCAGATTATAATCTATATATTCCTCTTATTATATGAATTGTAAAACATTAATTCTCCATACTTCTTACCATCATTTTTTTCTGCAATTACTTGTGGAACCAATTTCCCATTTTCTCCGTTTTTGATATAAACAGCTATAATATAAGAACTTCTATCATATGTATAATTTTCTTTATCCTTACTTGTTTGAACCAAATGATAACGGTATACTCCGCCATGCTGGAACTGCAATGAAATCATCTTTTCCGCATTATTACCATCAAGTACAAAAACATGTCTGTCGTTATCAGAATCTCCCGGCATAGGAATGCCTATGTCTAATGCACGAAATTCATAAGTTCCAGTAAGATCAATTCCTTTTTCATTGCTATTTTCTTCAAAATTTTGCTTAACTGTTAACGGAACCTCTACTACATTTGATGCAGCTAAAACTTTATCAGCAGGAAAACACAAGAAGCTAAACAATAGAGCTGCTAACACAAGTATCTGTCTATTTTTCTTCATATTGCGGTTCTCCTTTTTCATCAGCATTATTTTCTAAAATTCTTCCAATTAGAAGATGTCTGCCGTTTGTACTCTCTGAAGTACAAGTAGATAGCGTTACATATCTTTCATTATCATCAAAAGATGTTTTCTTCAAACAAAACAGAAATGGGAAACCTGGCATACCCATAAAGAAGCGCTGAAACGGAAAGCGGAGGTTGAAAACCAACAGAACAATGGTACATTCCTTCCTCCGAATAATCAGAAAGTTTCAGATTTTCTGTATGATTTTGTTTCCACGTATGGGGAGAAAAAATGGGGCGTGTCTATGTATGACAGTCAAACAGCCCTGATTGCCAACTATATCAATCCGATTATCGGAGATATGGAAGTGCAAGACATTACTACCCGCGTGGTGGATAAGTATATTCAAACACTTCAAAAGACGCCTTCTGTTTCTCGGAAGAATAGGAAAGCACGGACAGAATTTGTCACGAACTCAACGATTGAGAAAATCATCAAACTTCTACGGTGTGCTTTTAAGCAAGCTGTTCGTTGGGAATTGATTGAAAAAATCCTTTTGACAATGTAGTCCTTCCCAAGACTGAATATAAAAAGCGCGATATTTGGGATGCTGAAACGATTCGTCTTGCTTTGGATCAGTGTACCGACAGTAAACTGTATATTGCCATGAACCTTGCTTTTGCGTGTTCTTTGCGTATGGGGGAGATTCTTGGACTAACCTGGAAAAATGTTCATATTGAGGATGAAAACATAGCAACTGATAATGCTTATATCTACATAGAAGCAGAACTGGCACGAGCGTCCAAACAGGCGATTGAGACGTTAGGAGAAAAAGACATTTACCATATCTTTACTCCGTTAATGCCGAATACCAGCACCCGGATAATCCTGGAAAAAACCAAAGACAGATTCCAGCATCCGTAAGGTCTGGCTGCCTAAGACAGTTGCCTATTAGCAAGGAAGCTATTTTTATTAGCAAGGACATCGTTTCTGTTCGTTTCCAATTAGCAAAATATAAGTTCCAACTCATAAACATACATTAACCTCCAATAAAAGAAAAATGGTTTTGTCTAAAGAGTACAGCTAAACCAAAAAAAGCTGTAAACCCTTGAAAACAAAGGCTTACAGCGTTGTTTCCAGCGTCCCAGAGAGGATTTGAACCTCCGACCCCACGCTTAGGAGGCGTGTGCTCTATCCAACTGAGCTACTGAGACATCTATCAAAAATATTAAGTTGTATGCAAAATTTAGACTCGAATCATCTACCGCTTAGGAGGACCCTGTTATATCCATTTAACTAACGAGACAAATGCCGCTTTTCCTTGAAAACATTCTGTTTTCAGGATTTTGTTATGGCAACCTTTATTTTAATTATCAGCTCTTTTGAAGCTGTTAATTACAATTATTTTACTTTTTTAATATTTGTAAATACCTCATCTATTATAACAGTTTCATCTGTCTGCTACAACCGTTTTTCGTATTTTTCTGAAATCATTTTGCTTCCATCTATTTTTTTGTCCATGATTTTTTATTTTTGTTAGTTTTACGTTAAATTTCTGGTTTTTTATTTTTGTTAAGTTTTTCTCTCTATTTTAAATCTTTGTCATTTATTTTAAATTGACTGTAAGGTCTATTTGTATGTGTTTTTTTCAAATGCTACGATAACTATCGGCATGTGACCGTCTTTTACTGTCACGGCATCATACGAATAAAACAGGAACTTTTACAGGAGACCAGCTATGAAAAGTCAACCATAAATTAGCAAAAATTTCTTTTCATATCGGTGGTAAAAAAGGGTAACTTTAATAGAGCTCCCTTAGGGTGCTTTTTCAAAATCTATCGATATAGGTATACAGATCTCTTACTCGAGGTTAAATTCTACTTCGTCAGTGAGCATCTTCCAGATGACTCTGACAAGCTTGCCGGCACAGTGCCCAAGTGCATTGTAGTGAG
>ENA-OPYU01000151-OPYU01000151.1-human-gut-metagenome-genome-assembly--contig:-NODE-151-length-27450-cov-3.616843_pt1 | contig 27450 bp, 36 predicted proteins | sample MGYA00242637_ERZ504482 | MGnify/ENA primary metagenome ERZ504482 (study PRJEB26092, sample SAMD00036237) | human gut metagenome | host: Homo sapiens | study: EMG produced TPA metagenomics assembly of... | reverse complement strand
TTTTCATCATTTATATCATGTATGATAAAGTATACAGTAACTGTAATGTCAATAAGGAGATATACGAAAATGAGAAAAGAAATTAAAAGGCTAACAACCGCACAATTCGCAAAACTACACGAAGTAAATAAACGTACATTACATTATTATGATGAAATCGGTCTTTTCCGTCCGCTTACCAAGGCTGAAAATGGATATCGCTATTATGATATTTCACAAAGCATAGATTTTGAATATATTCGTATGCTGAAAGAATTAAATATGAGTATTGAAGAAATTGAAGCATATCGAAAAAACTCCTACACCTGCCAACTTCTTAAAAATTTGTGAATGAGAAAGAAAAAGAAATTGATAAGCAAATTCAAAAGCTGAAAGATATTAAAACTGTAATGCAAAGGAAGAAAGCGAAAATCGCTTTTTGTGAAACTTTGCAAGAGCAGGAAATCAGAATTGAAGAATGCAAATCAGAAAGGCTTTTAGTCTATCCTTATGATTTCTCAAAAGATGATATATCAGAAATTTTTTCCCACTTGAAAGATATATGGGGAATCGAACAAATACGCATGGGAATGGGAAGTCTTATTTCGCTTGATAATGTATATAAGATGAACTTTGATAAATATGAGGGGATATATACGATTGCCTTGAACAAGAAGTCTGTTCCAAATAGTCTTATAAAACCAAAAGGAAAATATCTTTGCGGTTATCAAAAGGGTACATGGGATAAATTGCCAGCACTGTATCAACAGATGTTGGATTATGCCAATAAAAATAATTTACAACTTACTGGCTACGCTTACGAAGTTGGTTTGAACGATTTTGTAATTTCTGATGAAGCCGATTATATTACAAAAATTTGTGATTAAGATTCAAGAAATCTCTTGATTTTGCAGGTGGTAAAATATAACAAAAATCTCCCCGATCGGGGAGTTTTACATGATAAATCCTATTCTGCAGTCTGTCTCGGAATAATAATCTTTCTCGGACATTTTTCTGCACACACACCACAGTTTGTACATTTGTCTGCATCAATATGAGCCAGACCGTTCAACACAGTGATCGCACCGGCTTCACAGCTTCTCTCACAAAGCTTACATCCGATACAGCCCACTTTACAGACGCTCATCAATGCCTTTCCCTTGTCATGGGAGCTGCATTGCACGAATGTCTTCTGCTTATATGGAATCAGCTCAATCAGCTTTTTCGGACAGGCTTCGATGCATTTTCCACATGCTTTACATGCTTCTTTGTCTACAACCGCAATCCCGTTCTCCACGTGAATGGCATCAAACGGACAGGCCTTCACACAGCTTCCGAATCCAAGACATCCATAAGAACATCCTTTTTGTCCTCCGTCCTGCATCAGATTCGCCATCGTACAGTCTTTAATTCCGTAATATTCATATACATTTGATGCATTCTCGCAGGTTCCGGCACATTTCACAAATGCAACCTTTCGTTCCTGACTTCCTGCGCTCTGTCCCATGATTGCTCCGATCTTCTCAGCGACAGGTGCGCCTCCGACCGGACATCCGCCAACTTCGGCTTCTCCCTTTACGATCGCAGCTGCAAGACCGGAACAGCCTGCATATCCACAGCCACCACAGTTATTTCCCGGAAGCTCTGCCAGAATGGCTTCTTCTCTTTCATCTACTTCTACTGCAAACTTTTGCCGGATACTCCAAGAAAGACGCCGATAAACAGTCCGGTTCCTCCGACAATCGCCGCAGCGATCAAAATTCCTGATATCATCTCTTATGTCCTCCTTAAATCAATCCCGAGAATCCGAAAAACGCAATCGCCATCAATCCGGCTGTTACCAGCACGATCGGAGTTCCCTGAAAGGATTCCGGAACATCATTGTACTCGATTTTTTCACGGATTCCAGCCATCAGTACGATTGCAATCAGGAATCCGACTGCTGTTGCAACTCCGTTGACAACGCCCGCACCAATGCTATAAGATTTCTGCACATTTGTCAGTGCAACTCCGAGTACCGCACAGTTGGTTGTAATCAGAGGCAGGTAAACTCCCAGCGCCTGATACAGCGGCGGCATTGCTTTTTTCAGAAACATTTCTACAAACTGCACCAGTGCCGCAATAACAAGGATAAACACAATCGTCTGCAGATATTCGAAATGCAGCGGCACTAAAATAAACTGGTAGATCAGCCCCGTTACAAACGAAGAAATCGTGATAACAAAGACAACGGCTCCTCCCATACCGGCTGCTGTTTTTACACTTTTTTGATACTCCAAGGAATGGACAGATTCCAAGGAACTGGCTCAGTACAACGTTGTTTTACAAGCGCTGAGCCAACTGCGATCAATAATAATTCTTTCATCGTCCGCTCCTCCTACTCTTTTGTTCCGGCGCTGCCACACCCTGCACAGGACGCGCATCCTCCGGCACATCCGTCATTATTGTTTACCGGTTTTCCGTTTTTTCTGTGCACGGTTCTTAACTTGTCTGCAATGCTGTCAGACCCGCAAGAACAAAAAATGCACCCGGTGCCAGAATAAAGATCGTAATCGGCTCATATGTATCCGGAAGTACCTGGAAATTAAAGATTTTTCCGGAACCGATCAGCTCTCTAACAATTCCGATGGAAGTCAGGCCGGCTGTAAATCCAAGTCCCATTCCGATTCCGTCAAAAACAGACGGCAGTACCGGATTTTTGGATGCATAACTCTCGGCTCTTCCCAGAATGATACAGTTTACTACGATCAGAGGAATATAAAGTCCCAGTGAATCATACAGACTTGGAACAAACCCTTCCAGCAAAAACTGTACAATCGTTACAAAAGATGCCACAACAACGATAAATGCAGGCATACGTACGGAATCCGGAATGATCTTACGCAGCATGGAGATCAGCATATTGGACAGCACCAGTACTACGGTTGTAGAAAGTCCCATTCCGATTCCGTTGATTGCAGAAGTCGTCACCGCAAGCGTCGGACACATTCCGAGCATCAGAACAAAGGTTGGATTTTCTTTGATCAGACCATTGTAAAGTCTCTCTGTACATCTATTCATTGATCATGCCTCCTAACTCATTCTGGAAAGTATTCTGAAAATATACCAGCGCGGAATCGACTGCATTGGTCACAGCGTTGGTCGTGATCGTTGCACCACTGATGGCGTCAATCTTGTCATCACCCTTCTCGCCGCTTTTTCGTATAGGTAAAATTTCTCTACATTTTATCTTTGAACTGATCTTTAAACTCGCTCTCATCTGCTTTCATTCCAAGACCTGCGGTCTCACTGATCGAGAGCATCTCCACACCTTTTACAGTTCCGTCATTTAAAATTCCGACAGATAAGCTCAAATCTCCGGCATATGCCTCATGAGAAGTTACAGAGATCACATATCCGATCACACTGCCGTTGTTATCCATTGCCTGCGCTACTTCTGTGATATCTGCATCATATCCTGCATCCTGAAGGATAGAAGCAGCTGATTGTTCGTCAAAATCTGCATATGCTTCGAAGGAATCCGCCTCCGGAAGCACTTTCTGGTATGCTGCCTGTTTATCCGCTTCTTTCGCTTTTGCGATCGGCGCTTTTGTCACCTCATAGACCAGTCCCAGAAGACATCCTGCCACAAGGGTGATCACTGTCAGGATACATGTATTTTTTCATCATCTTATTCATTAGCGTTCCCCTCCTTTTCCAAATGGTCTTGGAAGAGTGATCTTTTCGATCAGCGGTACCAAAAGGTTACTGATGATAATTGCATAGGAAACACCCTCTGCAGAACCTCCGAACAAACGGAAGATTCCGGTCAGAAGTCCAAGACAGACTCCGTATACAATCTGTCCGGTCTTTGTGATCGGAGAAGTCACATAATCGGTTGCCATAAACCATGCTCCCAGCATCAGTCCGCCTCCGCAGAGATGAGCGGTAATGTACTGCGGATCAAAGCCATGACCGCCGAACAGAGTGATAAAGATTACAAATGTTACGATATAAGTTCCCGGAATCCGAAGATCGATCACGCCCATCAGGATCAAGAACATGGCACCGATCATAATCGCGATCACAGAAGTCTCTCCGATTGTTCCGCGGATATTTCCCATCATCATATCAAACGTATTCACAGCCTCACCGGCTCTTAAATTTGCCAGCGGTGTCGGTCCTGTCACTCCATCATATACAAAGTATGTCATTTTCCCTGTAAACGAGATTAAAAGAAAACAACGCGCTCCCAGTGCCGGGTTCATAAAATTCTGTCCAAGACCGCCGAACAGCTGCTTTACAACGATGATCGCAAACACAGAGCCAAGCGCTCCCATCCAGAGCGGCAATGTAGGCGGAAGGTTCAAGGCCAGTAACAGACCTGTCACAACCGCACTGAAATCCTGAATTGTCACAGGTTTGTGCATCAGTTTCTCATAAATATATTCTGCGAGTACTGCGGAAGCTGTAGTCACCAGAACCAGAAGCCACGCATTCTCATGTCTGAAATTATAAATGCCAAAAAAGTCGCAGGAAGCAGCGCGATCACTACAAAAAGCATGATATTGCTGCTCTTCACTCGATCCCTTATATGCGGGGAAGGAGATACATTGAAGTTTGCACTCACGATTTTGTCCTCACTTTCTTACTTTCTTTTGTTTGCCAGTGCAATCTTTCTCATAGAACCGATCGCCTGTTTTAGATTTCTTTTTGCCGGACAGACAAAACTGCAGGAACCACATTCCACACATTCCAGTCCGTTCATCTTCACAAATCCTTCTTCGTTGTGACGCTCTGAAAGATCTGCCAGTCTGGAAGGAATGATCCTGCTCGGACATACTTCCACACAACGTCCGCAGTTGATGCAGGCAGTCTCTTTTGCTTCTGCTGCCTCATCCTTTTGAAACGCCAGAATCGAAGAAGATGTCTTTGTCACCGGCGCATCCAGTGTGACCATGGCAAATCCCATCATCGGACCTCCTGAAATCAGTTTCTGAGGTTCTGTTATAAATCCTCCGGCGGCATCCACCAGTTCTCTGTGGTTCATTCCGATTGGAACTCTAAAGTTTCCCGGATTCTGAATATCATCACCACTGACTGTGACTACACGCTCCATCAGAGGCTTTCCAAAACGTACCGCCTGATTGATCGCGATCAGAGTCTCCACATTATCTACTATACATCCTGCATCTGCCGGCAACATTGCCGCATGAATGGCACGCTTTGTCGTGGCATAGATCAACTGACGCTCTGCACCCTGCGGATATTTCGTCTCCAGTACTTTCACGCTCATACGGGATTTTCCGGCAATCGCCTCTTTTAATTTCTCTACGCAGTCTTTTTTATTGTCCTCCACTGCAAAAATTCCTTCTGCATTCGGGAATAAAGACAGCACCACTTCCATTCCGCTGACAATCTCCCTTGTACATTCCATCATACGACGGTAATCTGCTGTAATATACGGCTCACATTCCGCACCGTTCGCAATGATGTACTCAATCTTATCGGCTTCCTTTGGAGAAAGCTTTACCTTTGTCGGGAATCCTGCACCACCCATTCCCACAACACCGGCTTCACTGATTCTCTCGATAATTTCTTCTTTTGTGAGTTCTTTCAGAGAAGTAATCGGGGTGTATTCCACTTCCTCATATGTACCATCGTTTTCCAGTACGATACAATTTACCTTACTTCCCGCCGGATTGTATCTCATTTCGATTGCTTTTACAGTTCCTGCCACGGATGCGTAAACCGGCGCAGATACAAATCCGCCTGCTTCCGCAATCTTCTGTCCTTTTAAGACATGGTCGCCTTTTTTCACCAATGGAACTGCAGGCGCACCGATATGCTGAGACAGCGGATACACCAGTTCACCCAGAGGCAAGAGCTCTTTGATCGGCTGATCTTTAGCAAGCGCTTTTCCGTCTTTTGGGTGGATTCCACCTTTAAATGTTAAAAGTCCCATCTAATTTTCCTTCCTTTCTTTTGCTGCACTAGATTTTATTATAGCAAAAAGTTCTTCGCAAAAAAGAGGCGAAGCCATTAAACTCCACCTCTCTATGTGTTTCATTCTACTCTTCTGTTTCTTCAACAGTGTCTGGCTCAAGTGCTTTCATGCTCAGGCTGATCTTCTTCTCTGCTTCGTTCAGATCTACCACTTTGCAGTGATTTCCTGTCCAATAGAAAGAACATCAGATGGTTTTTCTACATGTGCTCTTGAAATCTGAGAAACATGCAGTAATGCATCTACTCCAGGCGCCAGTTCAACGAATGCACCAAAATCTGTCATACGTGCAACTTTTCCTGTAACCTCAGAACCAACTGCGAAGTCTTCAGCAGCGTGTGCCCATGGATTTGTCTCAGGGAATTTTAAGCTCAGTGCGATCTTTGTATCGTTGATGTCTTTCACAAGAACTTTTACCTGATCTCCAACCTGGAATACCTTCTTCGGATTCTCAACTCTTCCCCATGACATTTCAGAAATGTGAAGAAGTCCGTCTACTCCGCCAAGGTCGATAAATGCACCGAAATCTGTTACGTTCTTAACAGTTTCCTTCTACTGTATCTCCAACCTGCAGTTTTTGCAAACAGTTCTTTCTGCTTTTTTCTGCTCTCTCTGCTACAAGAAGCTGTCTTCTGTCACCGATCACGCGGTTTCTTCTTGGGTTGAATTCGCTGATCACAAACTCAATCTCCTGTCCTTCGTATTTGCTCAGATCTTTTCATAAGAATCTGATACGAGGCTTGCCGGAATAAATACACGTGCACCTTCTACAGTTGCGCACAGTCCTCCGCCAAGGATCTGAGTTACTGTTGCTTTTAAAACTTCTTTGTTCTCGAATGCTTCGCGCAGTCTTTCGTTTCCTTTTTCTGCTGCGAGTCTCTTATATGTCAGTAACACCTGACCTTCTCCATCATTGACTTTCAATACTTTTACAGTCATAGAATCACCAACAGAAACAACTGTTGTCAGGTCCAGAGACTGATCGTTGGAGTATTCACTCTTTGTGATGATACCGTCTGCTTTGTATCCGATATTCAGGATGATCTCATCTGGTTTCACATCAATTACAGTTCCCTCTACTACCTCTCCGTTGTGAATTGTTTTAAATGATTCTTCTAACATTTGTTCAAAAGTTAATTCTGACATTATTTTGAACCTCCTCAATTATATTATTGGGCGTGGATGCCCCTGCTGTAATACCTACTGTTTCCACTGACCCTAATTGATTCAAATCCAAATCGTCAAGTGTCTGTATATAGTACGTATCCTTACATGCTCCCTTGCATATTTCAAATAACTTCTGGGTATTGGAACTATGTTTGTCACCAATCACTATCATAGCATCCACCTCTTCCGCAATGCTCCTGGCTTCCGTCTGGCGTTCCCTGGTCGCACCGCAGATTGTATTTAAAACACTTACATCATAACTCTTTTTCGAAATAATTTCAACTAAATCTTGAAATTTATTGTAATTAAATGTCGTTTGGGCGACAACACATACGGCTCTTGCCGAATCCAGTACAAGGGAAGCGGCATCTTCTTTTGTTTCCACCACAAAAACCTGTTCTCCTGCCCAGCCGCGGATTCCTTCCACCTCCGGATGCTTCGGATTCCCGATAATGACGATCTGTTTTCCGGCTGCACTTTCCCGGCTTACAATGCGATGGATCTTCTTCACAAATGGACAGGTTGCATCCACGATCTGGATCTTCTTTTTCTCCAGCTTCTCGTAGATATATTTTGCCACTCCGTGAGAACGGATAATGACCGTTCCCTCTGTAAGCTGTTCCAGCTCCTGCTCCGTACGAAGGACGATCACGCCCTGATTTTCCAGATCTTTTACGACTTCTTCATTGTGAATGATCGGTCCGTAAGTGTAGATTGGTGCTGCATCCGAATTTTTTGCCTGTTCATAAACTGTTTCTACCGCCCGTTTTACGCCGAAGCAAAAACCAGCAGTCTTTGCACGTTTTACATTCATCCTCTGCCTCCGCCATTTATTTGCACTGTCTGCAGATGGCATGAACTACTTCCTCGATGCTCATGTCAGAACTGTCTATCAAAATCGCATCCTCTGCCTGCTTTAAAGGCGCAGTTTCACGGCTCATGTCACGCTCATCCCGCTTCTTTATATCTTCAGCAATCTCCTCATAGCTGCATGGAAATCCCTTTTTCTGTCAGTTCTTTGTACCGTCGGTCTGCCCTTGTTTTTACACTGGCCGTCAGATAGATCTTGACATCTGCATTTGGGAGGATATTGGTTCCGATATCTCTTCCGTCCATGATCACATCCGCTTCTTTGGCCAGGTTTCTCTGCAGGTCCAGAAGCCTTGCACGTACCTCCCGAACTGCAGAACTGACAGAAGCCATATTTCCGACTGCTTCCTCGCGGAGTCTGTCTGTGACATTGGATCCGTTTAAATAAACCTGCTGGATCCCGTCCTCATAACAGATGCTCACATCCGCATTTTGTGCCGCAAGACGGATTTTTTCTGTATCCTGCGGGGAAATCCCCTCCTGCAGAAAATAAACCGCCATTGCCCGGTACATCGCTCCGGTATCTACGTAAATATATCCTTTTTCTTTTGCGACCAGCTTCGCAATGGTACTTTTCCCTGCTCCTGCCGGTCCGTCAATCGCCACATTATATCCCATATTGCTTCTCCTTTTCTTTCCTGCTCTATTCGTTAAGGAATGGAAATTCCCGCAAGATATGCCGTAGACCAGGCAATCTGCAGATTAAATCCGCCTGTCAGTGCATCCAGGTCCAGAACTTCTCCCACAAAATACAGTCCGGAAATCTTTTTTGACTCCATCGTTCCCGGATCGATCTCTTTGACATTTACTCCGCCTTTTGTGATGATCGCCTCTTTGTAGCTGCGAAGTCCGCTTAAAGTCATCTCAAAATGTTTGATCAGATGTACGAATCGCTGTCTCTCTTCTCTTGAAATCTCATTGACTTTCTTCTCTTCCGAAATACCGGAAAGCTCCAGCATAACTGGTTTTAATTTGGATGGGAACAAATGATCCACCGCATTTTTAAACTGTTTGTTTTTATGCTCCTCAAATTCGCGAAGCACACGGGCATCCAGCTGTTCTGCCGTCAAAGCAGGTTTCAGATCGATCACCAGACACAGTTCTTTTTCAGAAAGCCTCTTTCCGATCACGCTGCTGGCACTTAGCATCAGTGGTCCGCTGACTCCGTAATGGGTAAAAAGCATCTCACCGAAATCTTCATACAGCTTCTTCTTTCCATCATAGACCGCTGCGCTTACATTGCGAAGAGAGAGCCCCTGCAGTTCCTTTGCATACCATTCCCTGACTTCCATCGGAACCAGAGCCGGATATAGTTTTGTAATCTGATGTCCGTTTTCTTTTGCGAACCGGTATCCGTCACCGGTAGATCCTGTCGCCGGGTAAGAGATTCCTCCTGTCGCGACAATACAGGCATCTCCTGTCTTTCGCTGTCCGCCTTTTAAGACGATTGCCTGGAACTTCCCGTCTCTTTCCTCTATCTTTTCCACCTCTGTTTCCAGACAGATATGGACACCCAGAGTCTCCAGTTTTCGCTTCAGTCCCGCGATCACATCGGAAGAATGGTCAGATAACGGAAACACACGATTGCCCCGTTCTATTTTTGTTCTGACACCAAGCTCTTCAAAAAAATCAATCACCTGATCATTTGTAAAGGTGTAAAAACTGCTGTATAAAAACTTTGGATTGCTCATCACGGAAGCAAACAGGTTTCCATGTCCCCTGCATTCGTAATATTGCAGCGTCCCTTCCCGGTGATGAATAATTTTCTTCCCAGACGGTCATTTTTCTCATACAGCCACACATCATGACCGTTTTCTCCGGCAGCGACTGCAGCCATCATTCCGGCCGCGCCGCCCCCGATTATCAGCACTTTACTCATCTTTATTCTCCTCGCTTTTTCCAGAAGAAGACTCTGTCAGCGTATCATCCACCTGATTCAATTCATCTTTACTGTATACCTGATATTCGCCCCAGATCTGCTCCAGTGTTTCCAGTGTATTGACTACTTCTTTCTGCTTTTTCATACAGAGAGCCACCACCAGCGCATTGATCACACTCAAAGGGGCCACCAGCGAATCCACGATCGAAGCCATGTCACTTCTGGCGATCAGATTACAGGAAGAATACAGATTCATAGGTGAGTGCACACTGTCTGTCAGTGTGATCACCTTTGCTTTCCGGTTGCTCGCAAACTCCAGCGCTTTGAGCGTGCGCATAGAATATCTCGGGAAACTGATCCCAATGATCACATCCTCTTCGTTGATCCGGATCAGCTGTTCAAAAAATCTCACTGGGAACTGTTGGTGTTGACAGCAGTAACATTTTCACATACCAGATTCAGATAAAAGCATAAAAAGGAGGCCAGCGGTGCGCAGCTGCGTATTCCCACTACATAAATACGTTTAGCACTGAGAATCGTATCAATCGCAAGTTCAAATGCTTTCTGATCAATCCCGGCCAATGTCAGTTTTATCTTTTCAATATCTGACTGAAGCACCGTTTCCAGAATTTCCGACTGACTGATCCGCCCATAGGTAACCTCCATCCTCTGAATGGAATTCAATTTGTTGCGCACCAGTTCTTCCAGTGCTTTCTGGAAACCGGGATATCCTTTGTATCCAAGCTGTGTGGCAAAACGTACAACTGTGGATTCACTGACTCCTACCACTTCTCCGAGACGAGCTGCTGTCAGAAATACAGCCTTATCATAGTTTTCCGTCACATAATCCGCAAGCCGTTTCTGGCCTTTGCTCATTTTTTTCGTATTTTTCTTCCATGCGGATCAATAATTCGTTTGTACTATTTTCACTCACACTTCATTTCCTCTTCTTCCTCTTTGTTTTTCATTCTGCTATTTTACAGGACGGGTGTATTCCTTCAGCCATTCTTTCTCTTCTGCTTCCAGATATGGACTGATCTTCTCATATACGCTCTGATGATATGCATTAAGCAGCTGCTTTTCTTCCTCTGTCATCAATTCCGGACGCAGCGCATCCAGATCAATCGGAACAAGGTAAGCGGACTCAAATACAAAACTGTCCATATTCGTTCTTTTCTCCTGCACGCACAAGCAGCTCATTTTCAATGCGGATTCCATGGGAACCTTCTATATAAATTCCCGGCTCGTCTGTGATCACCATTCCCGGCTCAATCTCGCACATGGCATCCCTTGTTGCCTTCCAGCGGAATCCGATCGGCGCCTCGTGAATATTCCCAAGATATCCCACGCCATGTCCGGTTCCATGATTATAGTTTAAGTTTCTGCGCCAGAATGGTTCTCTGGCTGCATAATCCAGAACCATGCCGCTGCATCCGGCAAGAAACTTTGCGTCAGCAAGACGCAGCATACTGCAGGCTACCATTGTAAAGTCTTTTTTCTGTTTTTCGTCAACCTCACCGATCGCCACCGTACGTGTGATATCTGTGGATCCATCATAATAATTTCCGCCGGTATCTGTCAAAAACAGTCCGCCTTCTTTCAATTCCACATTCGTCTCCGGTGTAGAAGAATAATGCACGATCGCCGCATGCTGTCCATAGGCACAGATCGGATCAAAGCTCGGCCAGAGATATCCTTCCTGCTCTTTTCTGAAGTTCTCCAGCTTCTCAGATGCGCTCAGCTCTGTAATCGTCTCTTTGCCAGCATGCTTCTTCAGCCAGTACATAAATTTTGTATGCGCCACGCCGTCTTTGATGTGACCTCTTCTGATATTCTCGATCTCAGCTGCATTTTTCACGCACTTCATCAGCACTTCCGGATTTTCTTCCTTTACAATACGGACAGCTTTCGGAATGTTGCGATACAATGCATAATTCACTCTCTGTGGATCCAGAAGAATTGAAGCCCCCTCCGGAAGAGATTTTACATCTTCATAGATTGCATTGTATGGATGCAGATGTACCTGGCACTCCTCAAAATGCTTTAAGATATTCTCATCAAACTTTCTTTCATCTGCATATAATTCCACAGAATCCATGGTGATCAGCGCATAAGAAAGCAGAAGCGGAAAATACTCCACATCCTGTCCGCGCACATTCAGCAGCCAGTCAATATCATCCAGGCTGGTCAGAAGATGATAGCCTGTATTTTCTTCTCCATTCTCTCTCTGACTCGTTTCAGTTTCGATGCCGTAGATTCTCCTGTATAGGTCTCTCCAGATAAATGCCGGTTTTTCAGACAGCGCCGGTCTCTCTTCCCAGATCTCATCAATCAGATCACAGCCATAGTACACCTGTCCGTGCTTCTCTTTCGCGATCTTTTCGTACTGTTCTCCTTCTGTAATCCCGATGGTTCTTCCGTCAAATCCGATATTTTCAGATTCTCCCAGTACAGATTCAATATATTCTGCGATCGTCGGCACTCCCGGTTCTCCCATCTTCTGCAGACGGATCCCGCTTCCCTGAAGCTGGCTTTCTGCCTGAAGGAAATATCTTCCGTCCGTCCAGAGACAACTTTCTTCTTTTGTGATGACAGCAGTCCCTGCAGAGCCTGTAAATCCTGTGATAAATGCTCTGGATTTAAAGTGTTCACCTACATATTCACTCTGGTGATAATCTGCTGTCGGAATCATATAAACAGAAATATGGTGTTCTTCCATTTTCTGACGTAATCGTTCTATTCTATCTTTGATACACATAAAATCGTCCTCCTTTGCCACGGGTAATTATATCACTAAAACAGATTCTGCACAAGGAATTGAATTTTTATTTCTTTTCCGGACAACAAAAAAGGACCGGAAAACTTTCATCTTCCAATCCTTTTCTTTCATTTTATTATACCGGATATGCTCCGTCTTCTGTATCTGCTACTTTTGCATCTACTTTTGTCTGCTGAGCATCTCTGTATTTGAAGAAGTCTGTTGCAACCTGTGGGAACAATGCATATGTCAGCACATCCTCATCCTGCTGGCTGTACTGTGCACACTCTTTGCGGAGTGTATCCAGCTCGTTTGGAATCAGATCGGCTGGGCGGCATGTGATCACTTCTGCATCTTCTCCGATTACTTTTTCTGTACTTCTGGATTAAACGGTTTTGCTGTTGCTCCATATTTTCCAGACAGTACATCTTTTGTCTCTTTTGTTGCCATCTTGTAGCGTTCTCCCATCAGCACGTTGAATACTGCCTGAGTACCAACGATCTGAGAAGAAGGTGTAACAAGCGGCGGCTCTCCAAGGTCTTTACGCACACGCGGTACTTCTTCCAGAACCTCATAGAATTTATCTTCTGCTCCCTGCTCTTTTAACTGAGATGTCAGGTTGGAAAGCATTCCTCCCGGTACCTGGTACAGAAGTGTCTTGATATTCACACCAAGGTTCTTCGGATTGAGCAGTCCGGACTCAAGTGCTTCGTCTCTGATCGGTCTGAAGTAATCAGCGATCTCTGCAAGCAGGTTCTGATCCAGTCCTGTATCATATGGAGTCCCTTTGAATGTCTCTACCATCACTTCTGTTGCCGGCTGAGAAGTTCCAAGTGCAAATGGTGACATTGCTGTATCAATGATGTCAGCACCAGCCTCTACAGATTTCAGGTATGTCATAGAAGCAACTCCTGATGTATAGTGTGTATGCATCTCGATTGGAATCTCAACTGCTTCTTTTAATGCTGTTACAAGTTCTGTTGCCTGATATGGGCAAAGAAGACCTGCCATATCTTTTACACAGATAGAATTTGCTCCCATGTCTTCAATTCTTTTTGCGAGATCTACCCAATATTCCAGAGTATATGCATCACCCAATGTATAGGACATTGCAACCTGTGCATGGGCGTTTTCTTTATTCGCTGCTGTAACTGCTGTCTGCAGATTTCTCATATCATTCATACAGTCAAAGATACGAATGATGTCAATTCCGTTTGCAGCAGATTTCTGTACGAAATACTCTACCACGTCATCTGCGTATGGACGGTATCCCAGAATGTTCTGTCCGCGGAATAACATCTGCAGTTTTGTGTTCTTGAATCCGTCACGGAATTTACGAAGTCTCTCCCATGGATCTTCGTGCAGGAAACGGAGTGATGCATCAAATGTAGCTCCTCCCCAGCACTCTACTGCATGATATCCGACTTTATCCATTTTATCCACGATCGGCATCATCTGCTCTGTTGTCATTCTTGTCGCAATCAGAGACTGATGCGCATCACGCAGAATTGTTTCTGTAATTTAATTGGATTTTTTTGCAATTTTCTGCCATTTTTACTGTCCTCCATTATTATTTCACACCAAAGATCGCCATAAATGTTCCGGCTGCCACCGCAGTACCGATAACTCCGGCAACGTTCGGTCCCATCGCATGCATCAGCAGGAAGTTTGTAGGATCTGCTTCTGCTCCGACTTTCTGAGAAACACGGGCTGCCATAGGAACCGCAGACACACCCGCAGAACCGATCAGAGGATTTACCTTGCCCTTTGTTGCCCAGCACATCAGTTTACCGAACAATACTCCGGCTGCTGTACCGAATGCAAACGCGATCAGTCCCAGTGCAACGATTTTCAGTGTATCCATGTTCAGGAATGCTTCTGCACTTGTTGTAGCACCTACAGATGTACCAAGCAGGATTACTACGATATACATCAAAGCATTGGATGCTGTCTCTGTCAGCTGTCTTACAACACCTGATTCTTTAAACAGGTTACCAAGCATCAGCATACCTACCAGAGGAGCTGTTGTAGGAAGAATCGTACATACTACGATCGTAACGATGATCGGGAAGAGGATTCTCTCCAGTTTGGAAACTGGTCTTAACTGCTCCATCTTGATCTTACGCTCTTCTTCTGTTGTAAGAAGCTTCATAATCGGCGGCTGAATGATCGGAACCAGTGACATATAAGAATATGCCGCTACCGCGATCGGTCCTAAGATTGCTGTCTGCTGTAATTTTCCTGCGAGGAAAATAGAAGTCGGGCCGTCAGCACCACCGATGATAGAAATCGCTGCAGCCGCTTTGTCAGAGAATCCCATTGCCATTGCTCCAAGGTATGCGGCGAAAATACCAAACTGTGCTGCCGCACCCAGAAGGAAACTCTTCGGGTTCGCGATCAATGGTCCAAAGTCTGTCATCGCACCGACACCAAGGAATATCAGAGACGGCAGGATTGACCACTCATCCAGAACATAGAAATAATACAGAAGTCCGCCTGTTCCGTTCGCCGAATCTTCTGCATGAAGCATGATATCCGGATAAATATTAACCAGAAGCATACCAAATGCAATCGGAACTAACAGCAGCGGTTCAAAGCCGTGTCTAATCGCCAGATAAAGGAAAAAGCAGGCAACTGCGATCATAATCAGGTTTCCGAACGTCAGGTTCATAAACGCAGTCTGCTCTACCAGGTTCCCCAGCGTATTTGAAATATATTCCATTTGTCAAAACCTCCTAGTTTAATGTGGCTAATACTGCTCCTGACTCTACTGCGTCGCCTACTGCCACATCAATGCTAGCAACTGTACCATCTTCCGGAGCTACTACAGGGATTTCCATTTTCATAGCTTCTACTGTTACAATGGCATCTCCTGCTTTTACAGCCTGTCCTACGCTTGCGTCAATACTGAATACTTTTCCAGCTGCTCCCGCTTTTACCTGGATACTTCCTGCTCCTGCCGGTGCTGCTGCTTTCGGAGCCGCTGCCGGTGCTGCCTTTGGAGCTGCAACTGGTGCTGCCGCTGCAACCGGTGCAGTACCTGCTCCCTTTTCTTCTACTGTCACATCATATACATTTCCATTTACAGTAATTGTATAATTTTTCATTTTAAAATCCTCCTGATTAATTCCATTTGTTCCATTTATTCGATTTTCTTCTCTTGATCGAGCGAACTACAAATCCGTCTGCAGAAGTTCCTTCTGCCGCTGCGATCGCTGCTGAGATCACTGCTACAAGCTCTGCATCATCTGAAGCTTCTTCTGCTGCCGGTTCTGCAACTGGTACAGGAGCCGGAGCCGGTGCTTTTGCCGGTTCTGCAGTTTTTTTGTTCTTAAATTTCTTCTCAAGTTCCGGAATAAATCTGAACAGAGAAATAATGAATGAAATAAAGATCAAAACAACGAATACAGTTCCCATTCCAAGAATGGTGTTCAGTCCCGCTTTTTTCAGAATCTCCGCAGTAGAATAATGTGCATTGATCGTCAAGCTGTCCATCTGCTGTTCTTCATCGAATGTAAATTCAATGTCTGCAGTCTTATTCTCATACTCTGCTTCTGTAGAAACTACGATTCCGGAGCTTGTCATCTCTGTCTCGAATTCTCCATAGCTTTTGAATGCTCCGCATTCTGCCTCTCCCGCTTTCCAGGCTTCAATCATGGAAAGGAAATTCTCAGAATCTACAGGAAGTCCTGTATTCAGAAGCATCAGATCCAGCTGCAGTTCGGACATCTCTTCATACTGGTCAAAAACTTCATCCGGTGTCTGACTGAAGCTGCTGACAATCGCCTCTGAATAAGCCACCATGGACTCTTTTTCATTACTTGTTGTCGTATCTGCCTCGCTGCCGCATCCTGAAACACCTAAGGTAAGAGCACAGGCAAGTACGATTAAACTTAATTTTTTCTTCACTTTGCCTCACCTCACTAAACCGTACCGTGATTTTTTTGCCGGACGATCCTCTCTCTTTGTGAACAGCATCTCAAATGCTCCGATCACATATTTTCTTGTATCGGCTGCATCAATGATTGCATCCACATATCCTCTTCTTGCCGCGGAAACCGGGCTGGACTGCAGCTCTTTGTATTCTGCTGCCTTTTCTTTCAATGTCTCTGCGTTTGCATCTGCATACATGATCTTTGCTGCCATAGAAGCATCCATCATTCCGATCTCAGCTGTCGGCCATGCGTATACCAGATCTGCCCCGATAGATTTGCTGTTCATCGCAATATATGCGCTTCCGTAAGCTTTTCCTACGATCACATTAACCTTTGGTACAGATGCATTCGCGAATGCGTAAGTCAGTTTTGCAACTGCACGTGCCATATCCTTCTCAGCTTCCAGAGTTGCTTCAAATCCTGTCACGTTTGTCAGGGATAATACCGGAATCGAGAAAGCATCACAGAAATTGATAAAATCTGCTGCTTTTTTACATCCGTCAACTGTCAGAACCTGTTCATAGGACTCTGCATTTCCTTCTGCATCATATACTTTGGAACGGTTTGCAACAGCTCCCACTGTCATTCCGTTCAGACGGATAAATCCTGTTACCATTTCTTTTGCATATTCTCTCTTGGTTTCAAAGAAAATATTGTTGTCAGAAATTGTGGCAAGTGCAATTCCTGTATCTTCCGCAGCATTGGCAAGATCTGCGCAGACACGGTTCAGGTCGTCTGTACATTCGTCATAGGATGCATCATCCTCAAAGTTTGCAGGGAGCATGCAGATCAGAGAACGGATCTGCCCTAAGATCTCTTCTTCTGTTCCTGTCACATCGACAAGCCCTGCTGTCTTGCTCTGATATTCAGCACTCGCTGTGTCACATTTGGAATCAATGTTTCCTTCCAGAGCATTTGGTGAATTAACGAACAATTTTCCTTCTTTATTTTCCATGAATGTGAAATCCGTCAGTCCCGGCACGACTGCAAGACCACCGCCACACATACCAAAAACAGCTGTGATCTGAGGGATCACACCGGATGCCATTGCCTGTTTAAAGTACAGGCTTCCAAATGCCTCCAGCGCGTCTGTCGCTTCCTGAAGACGAAGACCTGCACAGTCGATCAGACCGATGACCGGCGCTCCCATCTTCATTGCCATGTCATAGATGTTTGCAATCTTCTTTGCATGCATCTCGCCGATCGCACCTTTTAAAACAGATGCATCCTGGCTGTAGACATAGACAAGATTTCCGTCAATCACTCCATAGCCGGTAATGACCCCGTCAGCCGGAGTTTCTTTTTCCTGCAGGTTGAAATCTGTATTTCTTGCTGTAACTGCACCACCGATTTCAACAAAGCTGCCCTCATCAAGCACTGTGGCAATTCTTCTGCTTGCTGAGTTTTCTGTTGCATTGTTGCTCATATTCTAGCCCTCCATATTATAAAATGTGTTTAAATTATAAACCAAAATTTTTGCCTATTCTAGTATATATTACTTAAGCGAAAAAATTCAATTAAATTTCTGTTTTTTGTTATTTCTTTGCCATTTTCTTTTATTTTTTCCGAATTTTTATAAAAAAATGACATATTTCCTGACTTTGGAAATATGTCTTGTTTTTTACTTCTGATTACGGAATTGCACCGGAGTGACCTGATACATCTTTTTAAAGATCCGGTTGAAATGTTCTACGTTCTGATATCCCACAGTCTCTGCGATACTCTCTACAGTTGCATTGCCTTCCCTGAGCATCGTGCAGGCTTTTTTCATCCGGACATTTTTCAGGATGTCTCCGAATGTCATTCCTGATTTTTCCTTGATATATTTGGAAAGGTATGGTTTCGACAGGAAAAATCTTTTCGGACAGCTCATCCAGTGTCACATGCTTATAGTTTGCATAGATATAATTCGTGATCTCCAAGAGTCTTGCATCCTTGCATTCCTGCTGATTTCGGAGTTCTTCGATCTTATTGACTGCCACGACCAGGGCTTCTACAGAAGCTTTGATGATATCGGCATCAATGCCGACTCCCCAGTAGCGCTTTTTATTGCAGATCACGCCCACATAAGCGACCGCTTTGGATGAAGACCCTTTTGTCATGGAATGTTCTTCATAAAATGCCAGCTCATAATCGATGTCAAAATAGTGCTTAATAGCATTGCTCACCGCATCCAGACGTCCATTTCCCATTCCGTTGATCACACGGTCGCTTCCCGCATGGTGGATCGTCGCCTCCGCAAGGATTCCGTCTTCCTGTTTAAAGTGACATTCATCTACTGTAAAGATTGTTTTTACGTGAATATAATGATCTTCAAATATATGGTATACCCAGTCTGGCGTCAGTTCTTTATGCGCTTTATCCGACACATCCTTTACAAGATAGCCGACCTCTTCTCTCATTTTCTGCGGAAGGCTGATTCCAAAGCTCTGTTTTAAAATATAGTTGACTCCGCCTTTTCCGGACTGACTGTTGATACGGATCACATCGGTCTCGTAGCGGCGTCCCACATCTTTTGGATCCAGAGGAAGGTAAGGAACCGACCATGTCTGGCACTGCTTCTCTTCTCTCCATGCCATTCCTTTTGCGATCGCATCCTGGTGAGAACCGGAAAACGCGGTAAATACCAGTTCTCCGGCATATGGCTGTCTCGGAGAAACCTGCATTCTGGTAAGTCTCTCATAGGTCTCACTGATCTCACTCATGTTGGAAAAATCCAAGCCCGGATCCACTCCCTGTGAATACATATTCATAGCAACCGTGATAATATCCACATTTCCGGTCCGTTCGCCGTTTCCAAACAGCGTTCCCTCGATCCGGTCCGCTCCTGCCAGAATTCCAAGCTCTGCGTCACTGACGCCGGATCCTCTGTCGTTATGCGGATGAAGCGATAACAATACATGTTCTCTGTTATATAAGTGCTTGCTCATATATTCCACCTGACTTGCGAACACATGCGGCATCGCGTTTTCCACGGTTGTCGGAAGATTGATGATCACTTTTCGCTCCCTGGACGGCTCCCACACTCTGAGAACTGCATTGCACACTTCCAGCGCATAATCCACCTCGGTTCCCTGGAAACTTTCCGGGCTGTACTCAAACGTGAAATTCCCTTCTGTCTCCTTTGCCAGCTCATTCAGAAGAATGGCTCCGTCTACCGCAATTTTTTTGATTTCTTCTTTATTCTTTTTAAACACTTGTTCTCTCTGTGCGACAGAAGTTGAATTATACAGATGAATGACCGCATGCGGCGCTCCTTTGACCGCTTCAAAGGTCCGTTTGATAATATGCTCTCTCGCCTGTGTCAGAACCTGGATCGTTACATCCTCAGGGATCATATTCTGCTCGATCAATGTACGCAGAAATTGATATTCTGTCTCAGACGCTGCCGGAAATCCCACTTCGATCTGCTTGAAGCCGACATCCAGAAGCATCTGGAAGAATTCTATTTTTTCCTCCAGACTCATAGGCTCGATCAATGCCTGATTCCCATCCCGCAGATCCACGCTGCACCAGACGGGCGGTTTTTCAATATGGTCTTTCTTCACCCAGTCATAGCACGGCACCGGCGGCATAAAATAGCTTCTTTCATATTTTTCAAAATTCTTCATCGCAAGCACTCCTTATATTACATCAATTTACTTGTCTTTTTTTATTTCGTTTATACTATCATACTCTTCCATTCGATACCAGTGACATTTTTAATCACTTGCCTTGATTTATTTTAATATATTTTCTCTTTTAAGAAATATTTTGCTGCTATTTTCTTCCAGCACCATTGAAAAAATCAATTTTTTCCCACAGACCTTTGGATTACTACCGGAAGTCTGGCAAGAGTTTCTCCGTTGACCCGATATTCTATCGTTCCCACTTCTGTCCCTTCCCGGACAGGAGCCGGTAATACTGCCGGAATGTTCCTTCTTACCTGAACAGATTCCCAGTCTGCCAGCAGAAACGAAAGATTTTGACTGCTCTGACAGTGCTTCTGCATATGTATACGCCTCTTTCTGATTGGAATCCGGAATCCCATCCGTCACCCGGATTTTCAAATTTTTCGCCCGGCGCCTTTCATACTCTGATATTCAAAATGTTCCAGACCGTACTCCATCAGTTTTTTTCGTATCCTCCCATTTATAGCTCCGATTGTTCGGCCAGCCGCACGCCAGAAGTGCTACGATAAAGGTTCGCTTTTCTCTTTTTAATGCCCCCACGTAGCAATATCCTGCCTCCCCGGTAAATCCGGTTTTTCCAGATACAGCGCCTTCCATCATCGTAAGAAACGCGTTGTGATTGATGCAGGAATACGTCTGCGTCTGCTCCAGATTCGAAAACTGATAGGAAGACACGCCTGTAATTTCCAGAAATTCCTTCCGCTTTGGAGACTCCATCACACAATAGCGCATAATCCTTGCCAGTTCTTCTGCCGTGGTCCGATGGCTCCCGCCGTCATCTGCCCCGTCCAGACCATTGGGTGTGACAAAATGGGTATGGCTAAGTCCCAGTTCTCTTGCTTTCTGGTTCATCTCATCCGCAAACTGCTCCACGCTTCCAGCCAGATGTTCTGCCAGCATCACCGCTGTATCGTTATGTGATTCCAGCATCAGAGAATATAAAAGATCCTTAAGCTTAAATTTCTGTCCTTCCACTGTCCCCAGTCGGACTCTGGGCTGGGCTGCCGCATTGGCACTGACTGACACACTCTCATCCGGGTCTGCACGTTCCAATGCAAGAATGCAGGTCATGATCTTGGTTGTACTCGCCATAGGACGCTCTGTTTCGGCATTTTTTGCAAACAAAATACGCCCGCTGTCTGCATCCATCAAAACTGCCGACCGGGCGTATAACTGTCCTGGAGTATTCTCCCCGTATGCGATTTTTGTCTGTTCTTCCTCCGCATATACACACGAAACCGGAAACAGACCATTTACTGCAATCAGAAGACAAAAGCCCAGGATCAGCCCGACCCGATATGTTCGTCCTCTTTCCCTTCTTTTCTCATGCATTGCTTTTTTATTCTCCAGACATTCTTTGCTATATCCTATGTCCGAAGATTTTTCAATCAGAACTACAGGTTTAACTTTAACTGTACCTCATCCTCTGCTTCTTCTTTAAAATGTGCTACCTGCTCCGGATTCGGCGCAGGAAGTTCATCCAGAGAATGTACACTGAATCTGCGCAGAAACTCTTCTGTGGTTCCAAATAAAAGCGGTTTTCCCGGCGCATCCATACGCCCCACTTCCTCAACCAGATCATATTCTACCAGCTTGCTGACTGCATGATCCGATTTGACGCCACGGATTTTTTCGATTTCCAGTTTTGTAACCGGCTGCTTGTAGGCGATGATCGAAAGCGTTTCCAAAAAGTACATCCGTAAGAACCTGTTTTTTCCGGCTGCTTTGCTACCCGGATCAAATATTCATACATCTCTTTTTTGCGTGCACATCTGAAACGAAGCTTCCAGTTCGATGATCCGGATTCCCCGATCTTCTTTCTCATACCGGTCCATCATCTGGCGGATTATTTTTTTTAGTCGTTTCTTCGTCATGTCCGTATCGCCTGTGCAAGTTTTTTTGCAGCTTCCACAGAGCCTTCCCATTGCAAACAAAATTGCTTCTATGGCTTGCCTGCAGTTTTTTTTCGCTCCATTCTTCTCTTTCCTTCCTGTTTCTCCTGGCATGCTCTGTTATATCTGGGAATCGATCAGGATCTCCCCGCAGATTTCTTCCTGATAAACACGGATCATGCCCGTCTTCATCAGCTCCAGCACTGCCAGAAATGTCACCACAATATGCATCTTGCTTCTCTGTTTTTCAAGAAGCATACGAAAACTGAAATTTTTTATGTGTCCTTGCATAAGTCTCCACATACAAAAGCTTGTCCGGAAGCGGTACTTCTTCTTTCTCGATCTTACCGAACTTACTCCGCACCGGATCGATCTTCTCTTCCTGCCTGCGCATCACTTCCCGGAAAATCTTCCTCAGCTGTACCAGCGTCACGTCCCCTAAAAGCTGATCCAGATCTACCGCAGGAACATAACTTTTCACCTCTTTGGGAATATCTGCCTCCCGGTAAAAATACTGGTCTGCATCTACCTGACGATCCCGCAGCTCGTAGGACATATATTTGTACATTTTATACTGTAAAAGCTGTTCTACCAGCTCTGCTCTCGGATCTTCCTCTTCGCCCTCTTCATTGATCTCTTTCGGGAGCAGCATCCGGCATTTGATATCCAGAAGTGTTGCCGCCATCACGAGAAATTCACTCATGACGTTTAAATCTTCCCGCTCCATCTGCCGGATATATTCCATATACTGGCTGGTGATCTCTACGATCGGAATGTCATAGATATCAATCTTATTTTTCTCGATCAAATGTAACAGCAGATCCAACGGACCTTCAAAAACCTGCAATTTTACCGGTATCCCCATCTGTTTTATTTCTCCCATCTACCGTCTGTTATTTCACACTGTGTTTCATTATACGGGAAATCCTTCAAATTCTCAACTGTCTTTTTCGCCCCGCAGATGAATCACGATCATCTCTGCCTCATTCCAAAAAACGAAGATTGATCGTATGAGTGCCAAGCCCACGGCTTACAATGATCGTCTGCTCTCCTTCTGTTGTCATCTCCCCGGAATATTTCGGAAACGGAATCGCCTGAGGCGTGATCAGACCTCCGATTCCCGGCAGACGGATAATCCCGCCGTGAAGATGCCCGGAAAGCACCAGATCTGCTCCCCAATTTTTTATATGCGTCAAAATAAACCGGATTGTGCGCCAGAAGAATCTCATAATCCGCAGCTTCTTTTTCAATACATGCTGTTACATCCTGCTCTGTGACCCGGTATTTTTTGAATTTTGTATAAGTTGCAAGGGGCAGTTCCAGAGCCGAAATCCGGATCCTGCAGTCATCCTCCTTAAGCAGGACACTGCTATTTTCCAGAAAATGCACGCCGCATTCTTCTAATTGCTTTTGATACGCCTGATAAACCTCCCCATAGACTTCCGGTTTTCTCTTCATCCGCTGCTCGTGATTTCCGCAGGCATAATAAACCGGAGCGATCGCAGGCAGTTTTGAAACAAATTTCAGAGCCGGAGCAACGGAACACCCTTTCTTTCCGACCAGCATATCCCCGCCGATCAGAATCAGATCCGGCCTCGCTTTGCAGATCGCATCCAGCAAACGTTCATTTCCGACTCCATATTCTTTATTGTGCAGATCGCTTAAAAACACGATCTTCTTTTCCTTTTTCAGCCCGTTCAGCCTGCGGGATACAACACCGTCCTCTGTCACCTTGAAATACTGCTGCTCCCGGTACGCTTCCAGCAGACAAAGAACTGCCGCCACTGTCAGAACAAAGACCACTAAGATCACTGCTTTCATGGCATTCTCCTTTTTGTCATTTTTCTTCTTATCCTATCATTTTTTCGGATGCAGTTCAACATAAGGAAAGGTGCAGCACTTCGCTACACCCTGATTTTTTCGCATCACTTTTTTGCAGATAATCCAGAAATTCTGCTTTTTTACAGCTTTCTTTTGCCAGAATCTCCACTCTTCCGATTTCTTTTTCTCCCAGCTCATAGACAAGTTCGCCTACTTTCTGTCCCTTTTTCACCGGAGCTTTTACCGACTGCTTCATCTGTGCCTTCTTTGTCACCCCTGCCAGATTTGCTCCGCTTGTGTCCAGATAGCGGAACGTATCCGCATACTCACAGAGAATCTGATCTTTGACACCACCTTGCACTTCGACCGGCTTTAACTTCGGCGGATCATTGTCTTCGTATACCTGGCACTTTCCGAATCCATAATTCAGAAGCTTCGTCGCGTCCTGAAACCGCTGTTTCGAATTTTCTCCGCCCAGGATCACTGCGATCAGTTCCATCCCGTCTTTTTCAGCTGTGGCAGACACGCAGAATTTTGCTTCATCGGTGGAACCTGTCTTTAAACCTGTGGCATACGGATACTGCCGTACCAGTTTGTTCGTATTGGACAATCCAAATTCAGAAGTCCCCTTTTTTGTGGTATGGGTGATCGTATCCATCCAGATCATGCAGTAATCATGAATCTTCGGATATTTTTCGATCAATTCTCTGGACATCAGAGCAATATCTCTTGCCGTCGTCAAATGTCCCTCGGTATCCAGTCCGTTACAGTTTTGAAACGTTGTATTTTTCATGCCGAGCCCTGCCGCCCGTTCATTCATCATCTTTACAAAAGCCTCTTCACTGCCCGCTATGTACTCTGCCATGGCGGTACAGGCATCATTGGCACTGGCTACGGAAATACATTTTAACATCGTATCCACACTCTGCGTTTCTCCGGGCTCCAAAAACACCTGAGAACCTCCCATGGACGCTGCATATTCCGAGGTTGACACCTCATCTTCCAGCGCAATTTTTCCATCCTCCAGTGCATCAAAGATCAAAAGCATAGTCATGATCTTCGTGACACTGGCCGGCGCGCGTCTTGTATCTGCATCATTTTTTCATACAACACAGCACCTGTAGACGCTTCCATCAAAACGGCACTTGGTGCCTGTACTTCCACCTCTGCCTCCTGCTGCCCTTCTGTTTTCTGAGCTGCATCCGGCTCTTCTGCCAGAGTCTGAATCCCGGGCACAACAGCCACAGAGAGACTCAGTACCGCGCTTAGTAACACTGCGAGAACACGTTTCATTTCGATTCTCCATTCCCTGATCTGGTCTGTTACTATTTATTATATCCACTTCGCTTTCTTATAATACCAGAAAAATGCCAGAGAACTTAAACTCCATGTCAGCGGATATACCCAGTACACCGCCTGAATGCTGTGAGTGAGCGGAATCATCACGGAAAGGAAAGACACCCGGATCACGCACCAGCACATCATCATAATGATCATGGACACCATCGTCTTCCCCGCACCGCGCAGAATTGCTGCAATGGAATGTGCAAAATGCAAGCAGACAGTAAAATAACGCTGCTGTTCTGGACTTTTTCCACACCAAACCGAATGATCTCAGGAGAAGAGTCAAATGCCGCGATCAGCTGTGGTGCCAGAAGAAATACCACGACACCAATCAGTTCTGCCAATATAACTGCTGCGAGAATTCCAAATCGCGCCCCTTTTCTCGTGCGCTCCTCCTGCTTTGCACCCAGATTCTGTCCTACAAATGTCGTCAGTGCCATAGTAAAGCTGTTGATGGGCAGAAAACCGAACCCTTCCACCTTTGTGTAGGCCCCATAGCCCGCCATTGCCATCTCTCCGAATGCATTGATATTGGACTGCACGATTACGTTTGCAAACGCAATGATAGAGTTCTGCACTCCGGAAGGCAGTCCGATCTTGATGATCTGGACAAGGATTCCTTTGTCAAAACGGATTTTTCGAATCTTCAATCCATAGCTTTCCTTTGTCCGCAGCAGCTGCCAGAAACAAAGGAGTGCACTCACAATCTGAGAGATCACGGTTGCAACCGCCGCACCTCCCACTCCTGTATGAAATCCTGTGATAAACAACAGATCCAACACCAGATTGATCACAGACGATACGATCAGATAATACAAAGGATGTCTGCTGTCTCCCACAGCCTGCAGAATTCCCACCAGGACATTGTACATCACAAATCCTAAAGATCCCGCAAAATAAATCTGTAGATATGTCACCGATTCCCTCATTACACTTTCGGGCGTATCCATCCACCGCAGGATCTGCGGAGAAAGTGCCACTCCCACACCGGTCATCAAAACTCCTGCCACCAGACCAAATGCAACTGTGGTGTGTACCGCGCGCTGCAGAATTTTTTCTCATCTCCTGCACCAAAAAACCGGGCAACGATCACCCCCGCTCCCGCTGAGATTCCACTCAAAAATCCAATCAGCATAAAGATCAGACTTCCGGAGGAGCTGACTGCGGCCAGTGCACTGCTCCCCAGGAAATTTCCAACGATCAGAGAATCCACAGTGTTATATAATTGCTGAAATAAATTGCCCAGAAAAATCGGCATCGCAAAAAAAGTCATCTGTTTCCAGATCGAGCCGCTTGTCATAGGCGCTGCTGTCTTTGTCATAAAATCCCCCTGTTGTTTCTTTCTTATCCTATCGCCTTTTATAAAATTACAAATAATTTTTCCAGTCCAAATTTGCCTTCATCCTGCAGCATCTGCTCCATCTTGCACTTGTTGAAATCTGAATGCTCCACTTCTCTTGCATACCGGCGTGCTGCCTCTGCAACATCCGAAAACTCCAGCGTTCCATTTTTCAAAATACACCTTTTGCCAGCGCCCGGATCAAAATACAACCTGCCACTGCAAATTTTAGTTTCCCATATGCCTGTTCATCGTAGACTGCCCCGCAAAATGTAAGTAAATACAAAATAAACCATCAGCTGTTCCATGATCTTCTCCGTAAACACAGATTCGAACTCTTTTCTTTGCTCTGCTGACAGCTCTGATTCCAACAACATATTTTTTGCTTCTTTGACATATCCCTTCCAGTCGTCTCTGAGCACTTCCAGATGATTCAGGATCACAAACAGATTGCCGCAAACCTCCTGCTGCGTTTTTTCCTCTGTATCCAGATTGTCCAGTTTTTCCTGAAACCAGGTCCAGACGCGTTCCTTCTCGTAACGCTTTAGAAGCCCATCAATCTCAAACAGGGCATTTTTGTCGATCCTCTCCTGCAGATCATGCGCCAGTGCCAGCACGATTGCCATTCTCAGCCGGACTGGATACTCCCGATTCTGAAGAATCTGAAAGATCAGAGTTCTCGCGTCTTCCAGTTTGGTAAACAAGAAGAAATCAAACTCCTCATAAGTTTCTTCCCGATCCGGATTTTCCGCCTCCAGAAAATGGACCGGTCTCTTCGCAGCCAGGATCAGGTTTGCTGCTTCCGGACAGGA